>Ga0099824_1008523_pt1 | contig 13094 bp, 6 predicted proteins | sample SiratrowhiteBW_FD_76837 | JGI IMG/M metagenome (GOLD analysis project Ga0099824, IMG submission 76837) | Root nodule microbial communities of legume samples collected from California, USA - Siratro white BW | ecosystem: Host-associated > Plants > Roots > Nodule | place: USA: California... | reverse complement strand
TTTTAAAAAAAAAAAAAAAAAAAAAAAAAATATATATATATATATATATATATATATATATATATATATATATATATATAGAAATAAATAAGTGTGTTAAAAAATTCATAAAAAGTGTTCACCAACTACTACACAAGTATTTGTATATGTTTTTTAGAAAATTAATATATAATCTATCAATTGATTGTATTATACGTTTTTTCTTGATAATTTATGAAAGCAAGTTGTAACTTATTTGAAAGCGATTTATCTTATTTCTGTATTTTTAAAGAAACAAACTTTTTTTTTTCTCATAAACAGAAGTGTATTATCGAGAAAGCTTAAACTGTACACAAATATATTTATATGATAATAATTTAAATTACAAAAGTTTAATTATGTTGATATAAACAAAAAAAAAATTAAAATAATCCTACAAGATATTGATCCAATCAAATCAAAACATTCTTATAAAACTAGATGTTAGAAGTAATCATGGCAAGAGTACATTTGAATTTAAACGCGAAGGATAAAAGGAATCCATTGGTTTTTCAAACTTTAGAAAATAACAGAACAGGGGAGGGGGTAAAACGGTAACTGCACAAAATTGTGACAATTCCGCTAGGCGACAAAACGAGGAGGTCTGTCGGCAACTGTGGGCCGGTGCTGAACCGGGAGATAAAAGCTGTGCAAAATCTAACTTCCCCCTTTCAAAACAAAACAAAACACTTTTCAAATCAAACATTAACTTAACACAACGCATGCACACAAACCAAAATTAATATCTAAAAACCAATTAATTAACACTAACTCTTCATTTGTTCATCTTAAAACCAAAAAATTAAAAAACAAAAATAGAAATAGACCGTTCAGTTTTAGTTCCTACACTCGCAACCAAAACAAAGATCTCTTTCTCACTGCTCTGCTCTCTCACACTCACCCTCTCATTCCTAGGTCAACAATACCCTAGTTCCAAATATTTCCAATCCTTTCTTCTTCTTCTTCTTCTAATGAAGCCTCCTTGTGATTTTAACTTGTGTTTCAGCTCGGTATGTTTCGGTTTGGTTCCAAAAACCTAGCCCTATTCCTCATCCTGCAGATTTTGGTTTACTTTTTGTAATTTGTTCTGGTGAATGTTCTGGGCTTATGAAACTGCTGTATATTACGAATCACTGTTCCGCTTCCGATGGATTATTATTATTATTATTATTAGTAGTAGTAGTAGTATTCGGTGATGCTTGTGTTGTTTCGAAGGGTGGTTTGAAAATTTAGCTACGTGTGCAATCTGTTATTTATTCTTGTTGTTCAGTGTGTGAGAGAAGTGTTGCGATTTTTTTTTTCTTATTTTGGGGAAAATCAAGGGTATGGCAAGCGTAAGGCTATGGCTACTTGGCCTTTTTCTTGGTTTGCTGGCCTGGTAGCCGTGGTTTGTTTGTTGTATCGCAGCATAAAATGGAATAATCATGCCTGAAATATCGGGATATTTTTTATTTTACACTTTGAAGCATAGCGATATGGAATTTGTTGTTATCTGCTTCCTTATTCTTTCAAAGTTTTCTGAAGTTTGATTTTGAGCATCTTTTTTTTTTGGGTTAACTTTCTTTCTTGCCTTCCTTCCCCTTTTAGGTTTTGCAGCTAAAATAGTTGAGATTATTTGGTACCTAAGTTAACACGGACAGTACTTCGAACGATGGATGTTGCGGAGGTTGAAGAAAATCTATTTTCTGCAACTGATGCTAAGGTATTATTACATCTTTGATTATTTTAAATACTATTTTGGGAATTCTAATGCTTTTTGTGTAGTAGATTGATAATTGCTTTTACAGTGAATACAGTCTTTGTACCGAGGTTTAATTAAATACTCAAACCTATTTTGTATTAGTTTTTTCGTGTTCTTATTCAATTAGGTAGGAAACCGAAACCCGTTTCCTGATCGTTGTTTTCCAAGTTATTTTTATGTATTCAATTCTTCAAAAGGTGCATGGATTTTTTTCATCTGGTTATCGTAACTGCTATTTGAGAAAATGTTTTTCATTTATGGACAAATGAAAAGAAAACAGTAACGGACTGTTGAAATACTGTTTTTCTTGCTCCGGTTTTTTTCCCGTTGTGTCAAATTTTTTTAAATTTTATTTTCTGTAATCATGTATTCTGATCATTATCTATCTGGTTTCTTATGCAGTTACATGGACAAATGTGCAAGACTCTTTCTATAATATATTGCAAAGTATTGTCTGTATTTCCTTCATTAGAAGCTGCTAGGCCTAGGAGTAAATCTGGTATTCAGGCATTATGTTCATTGCACGTAGCCTTGGAGAAAGTCAAGAATGTTCTTCAGCACTGTTCAGAGTGTAGTAAACTTTACTTGGTATGATTTATTTCTTCTGTAATTTGATTTGATGATTATGTTTCTAAGTACAAGATTTTATTTTACCTTATCTCATGAAGCACTTATCTCCTGACGATGGTGGGTGGAATTATTTGAAAAGCATTTTTGTAAAATATCTTACTTATTGCATCAATTCTGATGCAGGCTATAACTGCAGATTCTGTCCTCCTAAAATTTGAGAAAGCTAAATCTGTTCTTGAAGATAGTCTTAGACGGGTGGAAGAAATTGTTCCACAATCTATTGGGTGTCAGGTAATATTATTCAGCAACAAGGCTGATACCGTATTCTTTTTTTGCAGGTTAGGGTTGCTTAGTTTAGGTTCATGATTCCATTTCCATTATTATTATTATGTGGAGCCTCTTTTTAGTACTGATTTCTGTTGTGATCATATGAATGAGAGTGGCCCTATTATAGATGTTTGATTTTTGGTATTCCAAAATAATTGAATGCACCTCGTTTTCATCTGGGTTTTGCTTTCTGTAACACGGGCCTTTTGAATGTCCACATGTGCAAATATGCTCTTTCTTGTTATCATTGTCAATGTTTAGCCTGGTCTGAGGTTTGACTGACTAATTACCTGTTCAGGTTCAAGAGATTGTGAATGAGTTTGTGACAATTGAATTTGCACTTGACCCATCAGAAAAGCAAGTTGGCAATGATTTGATTGCACTGCTCCAACAGGGGAGAAAGTTTAATGATTCTAGTGACAGCAATGAGCTTGAATGTTTTCACCAGGCTGCTACCAGACTTGGAATTACATCCTCAAGAGCAGCTCTTGCAGAAAGAAGAGCTCTTAAGAAACTCCTAGAAAGGGCTCGATCAGAGGAAGACAAGCGGAAGGAATCAATAATTGCATATCTCTTGCATCTTATGAGGAAATACTCCAAATTATTTAGAAGTGAGTTCTCAGATGACAATGATTCTCAGGGTTCTGCACCTTGTTCTCCCACTGTTCAGGGATCTATTGGGGACAATGTTCCTGGTAGTCATTGTCAAGCCTTTGATAGACAGCTTTCAAAATTCAGTTGCTTTAATTTCAAACCAAATAATTGTAGGAAATCAGGGCAGATGCCTCTTCCACCTGAAGAGTTAAGGTGTCCGATATCTCTGCAACTTATGTATGATCCTGTTATTATTGCTTCTGGGCAAACATATGAAAGAGTTTGTATAGAGAAATGGTTCAGTGATGGGCACAACAAATGCCCAAAGACCCAGCAGAAACTTTCACATCTTTGTTTGACTCCTAATTACTGTGTTAAGGGCCTTGTTACTAGTTGGTGTGAACAAAATGGAGTTCCTATTCCTGAAGGTCCTCCTGAATCTCTTGACCTTAACTACTGGCAATTGTTATTATCAGAGTCTGAATCTACAAATTCAAAATCTTTAGATAGTGTCAGCTCTTGCACGTTGAAGGGTGTTGAAGTGGTTCCTTTGGAAGAGAGTGGTATCCCAGAGGAATCTGTGGAAAAGGGGACTGAAAGTTTGTCTGCACAAGAGGAAGACACTGAGCAGTATTTTAGCTTTCTGAAAGTTTTGACTGAGGGGAACAATTGGAGGAGGCAATGTGAAGTGGTAGAACAGTTAAGGTTGCTGCTGAGGGATGATGAGGAAGCCAGAACTTTTATGGGGGCTAATGGATTTGTCGAAGCACTTTTGCACTTCTTGCAATCAGCTGTGCATGAAGGTAGTTTGATGGCTGTGGAAAGTGGAACAATGGCTCTCTTCAACCTGGCTGTGAATAATGACAGGTCTGCGTTATATTTCCAGTTTTTAGTCATCAAGTAAAACTTCTTTTCTTATTATTACAAAATCGAAACAATTCTTTGTATTTGAGATTCATTATGTTGTGTTTTAGCCGAAGTCATTGATGATCAAGACTGATCACTAAGATTTGCATAGTGCAAGTAGATGTGAAAAATTGATCATTGCCCAGATTGAATGCATTTCTACAACTCGATAATATATACATAATTTCTTCAGTGCTTAGACTCTGATTCTTCATTGGCACATTTAAAATGCAAAAGGATTTATTTTGTTTCTTCATTTGATATATACCAACATTAAATGTGGCTGGAATTTACGGATATGGTGGAGTTAAGTGTTTCATTAGCTTCTTATAAATTCATATATTCCTTTTAACCTCTGTACACTATTAACATGAAGTTGATCTTTATTTTTCAACAGAAATAAGGAAATTATGTTATCAGCTGGAGTATTATCATTGTTGGAGGAAATGATTTCTAAAACTACTTCTTATGGTTGTACAACTGCTCTTTATTTGACTCTCTCTTGCCTTGAAGAAGCCAAGCCAATGATCGGCATGAGTCAGGCTATCCAGTTCTTAATCCAGCTTCTCCAATCTGACTCTGATGTTCAATGCAAGCAGGATGCTCTCCATGCCCTTTATAATCTTTCTACTGTTCCCTCCAATATTCAATACCTCCTTTCTTCTGGCATCATTAGTGGCTTACAATTCCTTGAAGGCGACAATGATTGCATGTGGACAGAAAGATGCATAGCTGTTTTGATAAATTTAGCTACTTCTCAAGTTGGAAGGGAGGAAATTGTATCAACTCCTGGACTCATTAGTGCATTGGCTTCTATACTGGACACCGGTGAGCTCTTGGAACAGGAGCAAGCTGTCACTTGTCTCCTAATTTTGTGCAATAGAAGTGAAGAGTGTTGTGACATGGTCTTGCAAGAAGGGGTTATACCAGCATTGGTTTCAATATCAGTGAATGGGACCCCAAGAGGCAGAGAAAAAGCTCAGAAACTCTTGATGCTGTTCCGAGAGCAGCGACGGGACCATTCACCAGTTAAGACACATCAGTGCCCACCTGATGAAACCAGTGATTTGTCTATGCCGCAGGCTGAAATGAAACCACTATGCAAGTCAATTTCAAGAAGAAAGTCTGGGAGAGCTTTTAGCTTTTTCTGGAAAAGCAAGAGCTATTCTGTTTACCAGTGTTGAGTTCCTTTGGTTGTTGTAAATCTGTGTCTACTTCCTGTTCCCATGGGTGCTGCTTAATTTTTGGTTCAAAGCGAAGGAGAGATGTACAGACCTGTGTAATTTATGGATTTTGTTTTCTTCTTTCGCTTTCCTCCTTGTAACATTAATTTTTCTAAGTGTTAGTCTATTTAGTCTATACAGAAAATAAAGCAGGTTACGACTAGTAGATAAGAGAGTCCAAGTTTTGTTAACGGATGTCGCTTTAGCCATCAATTTCAGCTTTAAACAGCCTTGCGTCATCTTTGGTCCGTGTCTTTTGGTTGCTTTACCGCACCGCAATGCTCTCGATTTATACATTGTTTTGTGACCCACAAATTAATCCATCTTCTAAGAGGAAAAGAAAAGACCATTGGCGTGACGGCTACGGTTGATAACTTTTATAATTAAACTAAAATTTATTTTTTCTTATGCTAGTAAGAAAATCACGGTATTGTTGACATTCTTGAAGTTTATAGGATAATTGTTTACCATTTACATATTGACAGCTTTACTTGTTTGCTCGAAATTATTATGTCAACCTATCTACTATTTATTACATTATTGAATCCGGAAAAAAAAAAAAAAAGTGATTGGTCTAAATTGCCTTTTTCTTTGGCAAATATTCCAGCCTTTTAATATCTTTTTGGACGCTTAAAATTAATTCCATATGTTATGAATTTATGACAAATATCTAAATTTAAAATTTATTACAAATTAATTTAAACGTATATTTTAGTTTTATTTAACTAATTTTGGTCTAAATATGAATTAAAAGTCATGTTTGTTATGAAGCTCATATTAGACATAAAAAAACAAAAGCTATCGTATAGAATTTATTACAAAGAAAAAGAAAAAAAAATAAGACCATTGAATGTTAGGCCAAACTTATAGAAATAAAATAGAGTAAATCACTAAATCAACTCACACGAATAATAATCACACGAATAATAAGTAAAAAATAAAAAAAAATTAAGAAAATTAGCAAAAGAATCAAAAGAAAATTATTCTGTGTTTAAAAACAAAATAACAAAAGAAAGAAAACTAAAATTGAAGTACACAAATCTCTTCATTGTTTTTTTTATAGTATCCACTCCAATAGGTTTTCTAACAATTTTTAAAGCACTCTTCTTTGATCTCCCATGTATTTCTAGAAGTTTGAATATACATTTTCAACTCATCCAAATCACTAGGAGACTCTTACTTTCGATTAGTCTAGTACTTAGAAATCAATTTATACTCCTTCTCAAATTTAGAAAAAAAGAGTTTGAGTAACATGCATCCCTCCAGCATTCTACATTAACCAACAATTAAATGAAAACTAGAAGCGTTAAAACGAAACCCTTAGACTTCTAAACCAACAACTACTATGCATTAACCTTAATCCATACAAAATCATGAGAAGCTATTTTAGTGATTTTTTCAACAGCTAGAAAAGCATTTTTAGGTGGTCTACCAGGCCTGCGGGATGATTGGACTAGTTCATCATGACCATCAGAGTTTGAGTTAGAAGCCTCCCTCTAACATATTTACCCATATCATAAAAACTAAACTTTGTATACCAGCACCTTACAAGGAATTCTCTTAAGAAGCAATAGGTTTAGAACTATTATTATCCTTGGAACAATGACAACGGGAACAACCAAGGGGATTAGAATCCACAATACTCGCATTTTCATGCTTATCCTGTGACAAATTTCATCCAGGATAAAGAATTTAGAAAAAAAAAATTGAAAGAAGCAAATCAGATGAATGAGCCAAGTCACCCTTATGATAAATATATTATATCTTCTCAACATTCTGAACTAGAGAGATCTGCTAAAAATCATCAACAAGACTAGGCATCCCTTATAAGCTATCCTCTTGATCAGAGCCATTATTAGGAGTAAACACATCACTTCTTAAAGAAGACAATTTAGAGTCATTACCAACATCAATATTAGCAACATTAACCACCTTAATATGCAGATTCACACTTTTCTCCCTTGTCCCCAAGTTGGACTGAGAAACATAACACTGTTTAGATTTCACTGTTGATCAAACCTATCACTTTGAGGGCAATGCTTGCAAGCAGATAACATATAGTCAATCATTTTAGAAAAGGAGCAAAAAGGCAGATGTTGTTCATACTCCATGTCAGCAAAGAAAAAGCCTCGATGCTCCACCAAAAGTTGTTGCGGTAGAGAAGAGAACAAATCCACATCAACAAGCACCCGAGCATAGAAACCAAAGGTTTTCTTCATAGTACAATAATCTAATGTAAGAGGGATACCAACCTCTCTTGTTATAGAGAGATAATTACGACAAAGTGATGTTGCAAGTGTTATTTAAAGCTTGAGCAAACATCTTCTACAACGCAACCGCAAAAAAGTTTTCCCAATTTGCTTTATATCTTGATCATTGACGCACCCCCAAGGAATTAGGAACCCCCGCGAATTGCACAATCATTCTATAGGAAAATCACTCCCAGAAAGGCAACCCTATCACCTCTCTTTTTTTTTATCTCTCAAATATATGCACTCCATGCTTACACATCACACTATAACAAACCAAAATGCAATATGTCACCCACACTTCCTTGTATAGATATTTTATCAAGTAAATATCAAACTTTTAAAATGTTTTAATTACTTCCTAATTCACACTTAAGTAGGTAATCTAGTCATTATGTTTTAATGTCCGAGACCTAATTAATAGGCCATTATACATATGTATATAAGTAAAAGTAAATTAACAATAATATAAATAGGTGATAATCTAAACATTAGAGTGTATTTTATACGCATATATAGTTCAAGATGATTACCATGAAATGTTTTGACATTAGAAGAAAGAATATGACACATTAATTAAGAAGATAAATACTAAGGTCTTGTAGAGGTTATCTTGATCTTTGTAAAAGCATTAGGTGTCCGCTATGAGGTCGGGTAAGATTTCCCAAGAAAGAGACCACATGGTATCTACCATAAAACATAACCAACAACAAATGAAAACAACTAGAAGGAGCACAAGAGAATCACACCAATGAGACAATCCTAATGCTCAAGCTTTGAAAGGAGCTCAAAAATCTTAAAAGGAGAAATGTTGAAAAGATGGAGGCCCTGCAAACCAAAAACACTTGGCCATGACAAAGGTTGGGGGAAGGTAAGTCTACTCCATGTCACTTTAAGCCCAAATATAGTGAAAAGGGAGGAGAGGTTCATAATCTCTCACATATACCTACTATTGCGTTGAAAATGCAAGAACTTGACTAAACTCAAAAGGTCAACACCTAGAACATTACCTCCACCTAAGTATCTTTAGGTGTCACAAGATCTCGTAATCGCCCTTTTGTGGACGACATTATAGAAACTTTCCTCTCATTTAGTTGGAAAAGCCTTACCATAGGTACAAGACCATGGATCCTAATAAACATATTGATGTATATGTCACACATATTAACTTCTACACCAGCTAAGGCGTAATATAAATATTTCCAACATCCATGAAAGGAGTTGTCCTATGTTGGTTCACTTAACTACCAACACATTCAATATATTTTTTTGATACCTTGATTGCTAAGTTTGAAACACAATTTGCAACTACTTAACCACACCACTTAAAGTCATCACATTGGTGAACATTCAACAAGAGAAAGGAGAATATACGAGCATTCATGAAGCGTTTCAAGAAGGTAGCCCAGAACATCTTTCAAATAAAGGCCCTTCAATTTCTGATAAAAGTTTTACAAAGAATAAAGGATTTTGTTTCTTTATCCTTGTTAGATACATTTGTTTGGAAATAAAGAAACTTATTAAAATTTTGTTTGTTGTTTACTATAGATGATTTTTATCTAAGAGGAAAATAAAGTAAGGTAAAAAATAAAGGTTGTTTTCACTGAGCATCAATCATATATCAATCATATATGAGGACAACTTCTTCTTAAGAGGGAGACTATAATGGAAGATCATGCAACCACCACATTTATGGCTAGGAGGATGAAAAAAAGATGAACAAAAGAAGAATATCCTCCTTTGGAGGGTAAAATATTAGAGCTTCTTTCTTTCTCCTGAGTCTTGGCAAAATGTATATAGGAGTATGATATTCTTGTGTAGGAATAATAATTTTCCTTTGTAAAAAGTAAAAGCATAAGTAGACTACATTTGAGCCTCAATTAGGGTTTGACTTGGAGGTCAAGACTCTAACTTTCAAGTCAATATTTGACCCTCCTTATTAGAGAAATCAAAATCCTAATTAAGGAGTTTAAGAGGAGATCAAGACATGACCATCCTTAGCCTTACATGGGCATACACCAAGATATATACATAAAGTGCTTATAAACACATGAAAATACCTTTTTTTTGGGTGATGTGAAACTTGAAGTGAGTCTAGGTGCCAAAATTCTCCTTATGTAACAAGTCCCACATTCTTTAGATCATGATATGCAAGAGGGATCAAGAATCTATATATAGAGTCCCTTACCTCTTGTATTCCTCACTTCAAATTGAACTTGAATTGACTATATATTTTTTGCTTGTCTTCTTATTTATTGAAGTCATCTAAAATTAAAGTATTCTCCTAGACTCACCACTAAGAAACCTTCTTTGGACTTTAGTACCGAGTTTCTCACTAGAAACTTAGGAAAATGTTTTAGAATCTTTCACTAGAAACTTAGGAAAATGTTTTAGAATCTTTTTAAGTTCTTTTGCTGAGTGCCTTCCATCAATAACCAAAGTTCTTAAAGGACAAATAAATAATATATTCAATAATGCAAATTGAAAACACAAATTCAAAACGTGAAGTGAAAAATTCAATAAGATGAAATCAAATCAATCCACAAATTCAAGAACAAAATAACCCTCTTATCATAATGCTCTAAAGATTGAGTTCCAAGTTTGAGCAATTAACCGATTGAATTAATCAATTAAATTAATTATAAGAATCAAATTAAAGTATCATTTAATCTAATCCATATTTAATTATCAAATCAAGATTCAATCAATTTCTAATTTGATTCTAAAATCAAAGACGCAAACTGTAATCACAAAATGCTAAACTGAAAGTAGAGAAGAGAAGAACAAACTCAAAGCATTAAACGATTATTACAAAACTCAATTTGGTTTGTTTGATCTTGATTTCGTGTATTGGTTCTCAAGATTTGGTTCTACATGGATGAAGAACAAAAATGGAAATTGAGAGAAAAAACATGAAGAGATAATTCCTAAACTCTAAAATTTAGTAAAATGAGTTCTTTTCCAAGTTTAGAGCACATCTAGGCTATTTAAATGGTCTAAAATTTGAAGCAGGCATGAATCTAACTGTGAGCTCTAATTAGGTCCATAAGTTAAATTACAAAAGTCTAAACTAAAAGAAGGAAAATCTAATTTGCATGGGTTCTTTTACAAAAATTTAAGTAAATTTTCCTCAACTTCAAGAAAAAAATTGTATAAATTTTAAAGCCCAGTGCATTTGGAATCAACCAAAAATGATAACCATAGAAAAAGTTATGGTCAAAACAATTAGCAAATATTAGATATGTCAAAAATAAAAAATTAAAATAAATATGTACAATGAATCAAATTCCTTATTATTTAAAGAAAATAAGTCAAAAAATGCAAATAAAACATATGAAAAGTGTATTCACTATACAATAAAAATATAAATATATGTACAAAATATGTGTCATCACACGTGATCCTTCCTATAATCTTTTATTAAGTTTTATAAATTTGTTTCTTCTTCACTAATTTCACTTCTTTCTGTTTTTCAAGTGTTAGACATTTATAACATTTTTAGGATCCAAACCATTTGAGGTGAAGATTTTTTTTTTTATCGACATTTGAAGTTATGAATAGTAATGTTTCGTACCTTACTAACACTTAGTCTATCGTTATCATTGATTTTAATCATGCATAAAACATATAATTACTCAATTGATTTTGTAAGCATTTAGGTGCAATCTATTAGATGTGGTCCATTCAATAAAGTCACATTAAGTAAAAATGATAAAGTTAAACAATATATAAGAAAAAAGACTTACAAATATACTACCTTAATATTTTAGGTTGAGAGTGGTTTCAATCCCTTATATAGTTTGTCTCAAGTCTCACTCTTATTTAATTTCCCTGATGTTTTCTATCTTCATTTAGAAATAATCAATTAATTACACATAAAGTATCTTTAAGCTTACTTAAGATAATGAATTATTTGTTAGAATAATTCATTATTTTTCCTTAGATAATTAATTATCTTAGAACACTACAAGAAAAAAGCTATTTAGAGACCAATATTTAACTACCAAATAAAATGGTTGTTAATTATGACAAAAATAGTCACCAAATTAAATTTTGGTTGCTAAATAACTACAAAATAGAAGTAATGATTGAATTTAGTGACCAATTAAGTCAAATAATTGATATCTAACATTAGCTACTAAGGTTTTAGTGACTATACCATTAGATTCTAAATTAGTCTCTAACTTAATTAGATACCAATTTAGAATCTAATGACATAGGTCACTAAAACTTTGGTAGCTAATATTAGATACCAATTATTTGACTTAATTGGTCACTGAATTCAATCATTATTTTCTATTTTGTAGTTATTTAGCAACCAAAATCTAATTTGGTTACTATTTTGGTCACAATTAGTAACCATTTCATTTGGTAGTTAAAAATTGATCTCTAAATAATCTTTTTCTTGTAGTGGAAGATACCAAATTATTTCACTCAAAATAATGTATTAACTCTGGATAATCTATTTTCTATACATCTTGAACTCAATATTAAGCTAAGTAAAAAATAATCAATTATAAGTAGAAATAATCGATTTTTTTTTTCTTGTTCTTCATCAATATTTTATTTTTCTCAATTGATTTTCAAAATCATACTTAACCATATACCAAACTTTCCAGAATGCTTATTAATGTATATTTACACATTTTGAACATGTAATTAAACAAACTCATTTCGTTACCTTGGTTTAGATGGAAATGTTTGAACAATGCAAGGTTTTGTTTGCAAAAGACAATGAAATCCCTCCTCCTCTGTCTACTCTCACGTTTTGGTTCAGTAGCTAAAAGCGAGACATGGAAAGTAAAGTTCCCTATTTATAATGACCATCAAGAAATGGGGGAAAACTAGGCACAAGATTTAACCAACAGTTTTTTCTGATTGCATGGAGGTATAAGGTTGATCCGAGTCACATGGATAGCTGTGATGTGATGTTAATTGCACCTAGAAGCAATGCCTTCTTTTGGTCATTTGAACTTTTGAGATTCTTTGCTAAAATTGGTTAAGATAGATTTTGGAAAAAAATGGTTACATTGCATTTTACCAAAAATGGTAAATATGATGGGATTAGAATAGCATTGGTGCTAATTACCTCAAACTTTGCATAATCTAAATTGGTTCTACATAGTGTCAATTTTACATAGTTTGGCCCGATGTAGGGTAGAATCACATAATAAGATTCGACTATATTGTAATTGGCTTTCTAGATGCACTAACACTTTTATTAAGTCCTAAATACTTGCAAAGTTACTGCTACAATAAAAAAAAAAAAAAAAAAAAAAAGAAATTTACTCAATATCTTGTTCAAATTAGTTTTGTAAATTTTAAAAATAAAATCACTTTAATTGTTGGGGAAATTTAACTTTAATATTGAATTAATGGGAGTTGGTTTTTTGTTTTTTTTCAATTTCCACTTCTAATTTTCACAAAATTTTTAGTAAGTTTCCATTTTTTTTTTTTTTTTTTTTT
>Ga0099824_1008522_pt1 | contig 13094 bp, 8 predicted proteins | sample SiratrowhiteBW_FD_76837 | JGI IMG/M metagenome (GOLD analysis project Ga0099824, IMG submission 76837) | Root nodule microbial communities of legume samples collected from California, USA - Siratro white BW | ecosystem: Host-associated > Plants > Roots > Nodule | place: USA: California... | reverse complement strand
CGGCCAACATCACCGACGTGCAGCACGGCGCGACCGAAACCGGCTCGGCTTCAACCCAGGTGCTGTCGGCGGCCCAGTCGCTCTCCGGCGACAGCAGCCGTCTCAGGGTCGAGGTCGGTAAATTTCTCGACGCCGTTCGCGCCGCCTGACATCGATCAAGCTCGCAGTTCGAAGTGTGCCCCGCCACCGCAGGTCGGGCACATTTCGTTGCCTATTCGCCGCGTAGCGTGCCTACGTAGTTCCACGGAATCCGGATTAACCAAGCGTAGGTTCGCGCGCGGTATTTTGTCACGGTGCGACGAGGCCATCGTGCATGAGTCGGTCGCGAAGATCCTTGCGCAAAGAGGCGTCCGACGATGTTGCTGGCGAGATTCCGCATCCTCCCGAAGATTTTGGCGATCGTTTGCGGTCTTTCCCTCATCGCGGGAATGATGGCCTGGCTTGGCATTTCCTCACTGAACTCGCTCAGCGAACGCAGCGCGATCACGGCGCGCGCGGCGGAACGGGCGTTGCTCTCGGCCCGCGCCAATCAGAACGTGCTCGCGATCAATGGCGCCGAATTCCGCAGCGCGCTCGATCCCCGCGACGAGAACAGGCTCGCGGCGCGCTCGGTGATCGAAGCGCAGATCAAATTGTTCGAGGAACGCCTCGCCGAGATCAGCCACACCTCGGATGAGCAGACCATCAGCATGCTGTCCGGCGTGCGGTCGGCGCTTGCGGCCTATCGGGCCCAGCTCAAGCAGACGCTGGATGCGGTCGATGGCGCCAGCACGGCCGAGCTGACCCGGTCCGCCGAGAAGCTTCGCGATGTCGCGATGAACAGCCGCGCGGCGGCGGAAGAGCTCCAGGCCAGGATCCGGGCCGTCGCCGAGCGGCAGGACCAGCGCGTCAGGGAGAACGTCAAGGCCGACCAGCGGGAAACCGCGTCGACGTCCGAACTCCTGGTCCTGCTGGCAGCATCAGGCGTCGCATTCGGTCTGCTGTTCGGCTTCGTCGTCGGGCAATACGGCATCGCCAAGCCGATCCGCGCCGTCGTCGACATGCTGCAGCAGTTGGCCAACGGCAACTACGACGTCGCGGTTGACGGCACCGATCGCCGTGACGAGGTCGGCGACGTGGCCAGGACCGCGCTCGTGTTCAAGGACAACGGTCTCGCCAAGATCCGGATGGAGCGCGAGCAGAAGGAGGCGGAAGCGCGCGCCGCCGCGCAGCGCCGTGCCGACATGCTCCAGCTTGCCGATGGATTTGAGCGCGCAGTCGGTGAGATCGTCGAGACCGTCGCATCGGCCTCGACCGAGCTCGAGGCGTCCGCGACCACACTGACGTCCACCGCCGAGCGTTCGCAGGACCTCGCGACGACCGTCGCGGCGGCTTCCGAGGAGGCCTCCACCAACGTGCGGTCGGTGGCGTCCGCGGCCGAAGAGCTGTCATCGTCGGTCAACGAGATCAGCCGCCAAGTGCAGGAATCCGCCCGCATCGCCAGCGAGGCCGTCGACCAGGCCCGCACCACCAATGATCGGGTCGGCGAATTGTCGAAGGCCGCCGCGCGCATCGGGGATGTGGTCGAGCTCATCAGCACCATCGCCGCCCAGACCAACCTGCTGGCGCTGAACGCGACCATCGAAGCGGCACGCGCCGGCGATGCCGGCCGCGGCTTCGCCGTCGTCGCATCGGAGGTGAAGGCGCTCGCCGAGCAGACCGCGAAGGCGACCGGCGAAATCGGCCAGCAGATTTCGGGCATCCAGGCGGCGACGCAGCAATCGGTCGGCGCGATCGGGGAAATCTCCTCCACCATCGAGCGCCTGTCGGAAATCTCCTCGACCATCGCGGCCGCGATCGAAGAGCAGGGCGCGGCGACGCAGGAAATCTCCCGCAATGTGCAGCAGGCTGCACACGGCACCCAGCAGGTCTCGGTCAACATCACCGACGTGCAGCACGGAGCGACCGAGACCGGCTCGGCGTCGACCCAGGTGCTGTCGGCGGCACAGACGCTGTCGGGTGACAGCAACCGTCTCAAGCTCGAGGTCGGCCGATTCCTGAACGCGGTCCGCGCCGCCTAGTCGCTTGCACATCAAGGGGGCGCGAAGACATCGTGCCCACGCGGAGGCCGGAACTCCGCGTTGAAACGAACGCGGCTTGGATCGGCGCGTCACGTTTTACAATTTCGCAGACCTGCGATGCATCAACTACGCAGGGCGAGCACAATCCGCTTGCGCTGCTGATTTTCGCAGCAGGCTAGGCTTTTTTCGGCGTTACCTTGCTCAGATAGTCGGCGTCCTAGCGGGTCACTTCACACGCTATGCCAAGGAAGTGAAGGCCGTTGGCGCCCCACGGGTTGGCGTCTCACGGTCCATCGGGTAAATCGAGGCCTGTATGGAACGGCCTTTTTCGAGCGCCGATTCCTTTGCCTGGGCAGGCTTCTTCGAGACTTTTCGGGAATACCCTTTCTATGATCGCACTGGTCCGTATCGCGCTGAGCCGGCCATATACTTTCGTCGTGCTCGCGGTCCTGCTGCTGATCATTGGACCGCTGGCGGCCCTGCGCACGCCGACCGACATTTTCCCTGACATCCGCATTCCCGTGATCGGTGTGGTCTGGCAGTACACCGGCCTGCCGCCGGACCAGATGTCCGGCCGTATCACGACACCGTTCCAGCGTGCGCTGACGACGACCGTCAACGACATCGAGCATATCGTCGCCAATTCCTATAACGGCGTCGGCATCATCAAGATCTTCTTCCAGCCTAACGTCGATATCCGTACCGCGAATGCGCAGGTCACCGCGATCTCGCAGACCCTGCTCAAGCAGATGCCACCCGGCGCGACGCCGCCGTTGATCCTGAACTACAGCGCCTCGACGGTCCCGATCATCCAGGTCGCGCTGTCGGGCGAAGGCCTGACCGAGCAGAACCTCGCCGACATCGGCATCAATCAGTTGCGCACGCCGCTGGTCACCGTGCCCGGCGCGGCGATCCCGTATCCGTTCGGCGGCAAGCAGCGCCAGGTCCAGATCGACCTCAATTCGACGGCGCTGCAAGCGCGCGGCCTGTCGGGGCAGGACGTCGCCAATGCGCTCGCCGCGCAGAACCTGATCACGCCGGTCGGCACCCAGAAGATCGGCGAGTTCGAATACACCATCAACCTGAACAACTCGCCGCTTAAGCTCGAGGAGCTCGGCGACCTGCCGATCAAGACCGTCAACGGCGCGATGGTCTATGTCCGCGACGTCGCCAGCGTGCGTGACGGCAATCCCCCGCAGACCAACATCGTGCACGTCAACGGCAACCGTTCGGTGCTGATGATGGTGCTGAAGGCGGGTGCGACCTCGACGCTCGATATCATCTCCGGCATCAAGCAGAAGGTGATCGAGGTCAAGGACCAGATGCCGGACGCGCTCAGGATCGGCTTCATCGGCGACCAATCCCTGTTCGTCCGCGGCGCGATCACGGGCGTCGCCTTCGAGGGCGTGATCGCCGCGCTGCTCACCAGCGTCATGATCCTGCTGTTCCTGGGTAGCTGGCGCTCCACGATCATCATCGCAGTGTCGATCCCGCTGTCGGTGCTCGGCGCCATCATCATGCTGTCCCTGATCGGCGAGACGCTGAATATCATGACGCTCGGCGGCCTCGCTCTCGCGGTCGGCATCCTCGTCGACGACGCCACGGTCACGATCGAGAACATCAATTATCACCTCGAGCAGGGCAAGCCGGTCCAGCAGTCGATCCTCGACGGCGCCAACCAGATCGTGACGCCGGCCTTCGTCTCGCTGCTCTGCATCTGTATCGTGTTCGTGCCGATGTTCTTCCTCACCGGCGTCGCGCGCTTCCTATTCGTGCCGATGGCGGAAGCGGTGATGTTTGCGATGATCTGGTCGTTCATCCTGTCGCGCACGCTGGTGCCGACCATGGCGAACTACCTGTTGCAGGCGCATGTGCATCACGACGGCGAGCCGCCGAAGTCGCGCAATCCGCTGGTCTGGTTTCAGCGTGGCTTCGAGGCGCGGTTCGAGCGCATCCGCGGCGGCTATCACGGCCTGCTGGCGCTGGCACTCGGCCACCGCAAGGCGTTCGTCACCGGGTTTCTGGCGATCGTCGCTGCGTCGTTCCTTCTGGTGCCGTTCCTGGGGCGCAACTTCTTCCCGTCGGTCGACGCCGGCAACATCCTGATGCATGTGCGCACCCAGGTCGGTACCCGCGTCGAGGAGACCGCCAATCAGCTCGCCGACATCCAGGAGGCGATCCGCAAGCTGGTCCCTGGTGAGATCGAGACCCTGACCGACAACATCGGCATGCCGATTTCCGGCATCAACATGACCTACAACAACACCGGGGTGATCGGTCCGCAGGACGGCGACATCCAGATCAAGCTGAAGGAAGGTCACAAGCCGACCGCGGAGCATGTGCAGACGCTGCGCGAGCAGTTGCCGCGGCTGTTCCCGGGGACCAGCTTCGCGTTCCTGCCGGCCGACATCGTCAGCCAGATCCTGAACTTCGGCGCGCCGGCGCCGATCGACTTGCAGATCCGCGGCGCCAACCTCGAAGCCAACTTCGCCTACGCCAACAAGCTGCTGGCCAAGATCCGCCGCATCCCCGGCATTGCCGACGCGCGCATCCAGCAGTCGCCGAACAGCCCGACCTTCAACATCGATGTCGACCGCACCCGCGCGCAATATGTCGGCCTCACCGAGCGTGACGTCACCAACTCCCTGGTCGTCAACCTCGCCGGCTCGTCGCAAGTCGCGCCGACCTATTATCTCAATCCGGACAACGGCGTGTCCTATTCGATCGTGATGCAGACGCCGCAATACCAGATCGACTCGCTGAGCGCGTTGCAGACCTTGCCGATCACCGCGACGGGCAACACGCAGGCGCCGATCCTCGGCGGCATCGCCAACATCAAGCGCTCGACCTCGAGCGCGGTGGTGTCGCAATACGACATCCAGTCGCTGGTGCAGATCTATGCGACGACGCAAGGCCGCGACCTCGGCGGCGTCGCAACCGACGTGCGCAAGCTGATCGCCGATACCACCAAGGAGGTGCCGAAGGGCTCCTCCGTGGTGCTGCTCGGCCAGGTGCAGACCATGAACAGCGCCTTTACCGGCCTGCTGTTCGGCCTGCTCGGCGCCGTCGTGCTGATCTACCTTTTGATCGTCGTGAACTTCCAGTCCTGGTCGGATCCGTTCGTGATCATCACGGCGCTGCCCGCAGCACTGGCCGGTATCGTCTGGATGCTGTTCACGACCCAGACGACGCTGTCGGTGCCGGCGCTGACCGGGGCCATCATGTGCATGGGCGTGGCGACCGCCAACAGCGTGCTGGTGATCAGCTTCGCGCGCGAACGTTATGAGGAGCTTGGCGATCCCGTCGCCGCCGCGCTGGAGGCCGGCTTCGTCCGGTTCCGCCCGGTGCTGATGACGGCGCTCGCCATGATCATCGGCATGACGCCGATGGCGCTCGGGCTCGGCGAGGGCGGCGAGCAGAACGCGCCGCTCGGCCGCGCCGTGATCGGCGGCCTGATCTTCGCGACTTTCGCGACCCTGATGTTTGTTCCCGTGGTATTCAGTATGGTACACAAGAAGCAAGGCGCCAAAGCCGCCGCCTCATCGGAGATCCCGCATGTCGCCCACTGAACCGCGCCCGCCGGTCTCTCACCGGAAACTGGGCATATTCGGCGTGGTCGCACTGATCGGGGCGGGCCTGATTGTCGGCACCGGCATCCGGGCCCGTGAGGAGCAGGACACGCGGCTGAAGCAATGGACCGATGACCAGGCCATTCCGACGGTGGCCGTGGCGCTGCCCAATGCCAAGGCGCTGAGCCCGACCATCGATCTGCCGGGGCGGCTGGAGGCCTATTACCGTGCGCCGATCTTCGCGCGGGTTTCTGGATACCTCAAGAGCTGGGACGTGGATATCGGGGCGCGGGTCAAGGCCGGCCAGGTGATCGCCGAGATCGAGGCGCCCGACCTCGACCAGCAATTGCTGCAGGCACGCGCGGACCTCGCCAGCGCGCAGGCCAGCGCCAGGCTCTCGGAGGCCACGCTGACCCGGCGCAAGACGCTGGTGGCGTCGAACTTCGTCTCCGCGCAGGAAATCGACGAGCGCACCGCCGACCTCTCCAACAAGAATGCCGCGGTCAAGGCCGGTCAGGCCAATGTCGAGCGGCTGGAAGCGCTTACCGGCTACAAGAAGATCACGGCGCCGTTCGACGGTGTGGTGACCTCGCGCGACACCGACGTCGGCGCGCTGATCAATGCCGGCGGCGGCTCCGGGCCCGCGATGTTCACGATCTCCGACATCAGCAAGCTGCGCGTCTACGTCAACGTGCCGCAGAACTACGTGCCGGCGATCAAGATAGGCGCCAAGGCCACGATCTCGCTGCCGGAATATCCCAACCGGACGTTCGAGGCGACGGTCGAGGCCTCGTCGCAAGCGGTCGACGTCGCCTCCGGCACCACGCGGATGCAACTCGGACTGGAGAACGCCAAGGGCGAGCTGATGCCGGCCGGCTACGCCAGCGTGAAGCTCAACCTGCAGCGCGATTCCACGCCGCTGAGCATCCCCTCCAGCGCGCTGATCTTCAACGCCAGCGGGCTGCGGGTCGCGACCGTGGGCCCGGACGACAAGGCGGTGTTCAAGACTGTGAAGATCGGCCGCGATCTCGGCAAGGAGATCGAGCTCGCCTCCGGCCTTGCGCCCGATGATCGCGTCATCACCGCCCCGCCGGACGGTCTGAACGACGGCGAGCAGGTGCGGGTGGTCGGCGTCGGTGCCAAGGGCAAGCCGACGACGGCCTCTGAAAAGCAGGATGCGAAGGGGTAGGCGGAGGAGCGAGCTGCTTCCTCTTCGTCATGCCCCGTCACGACGCGGAAAGACGCGGAGGGTGGGCAAAGGCGCGTCAGCGCCGTGCCCACCATCTCATGTTCTGCTCGTGATGGTGGGCACGCTTCGCTTTGCCCACCCTACGGTTCTCTCCCCGCAAGAGCGGGGCGAGGGAGAATCACTATCCCACCTGCCATTCCAGCATGCCGTCGGCCGCGGTGACGATCTCGCCGGTCGTGCCGACCGGCGTGCGGTCCATGTTCTGCAGATGCGCCAGCGTCGCCGTGTCGCTCGCCGGGATGCGGCCGAGCGTGCGTCTGCCGTCTTCGGTGCGCAGCATCGTGACGCCGTGCTCGATCTCGCCATTGCCGCGATAGATCACGGTGAACGCTTCGACCTTGCCCTTGCCGCGCGCCTCGGTGGTGAACTCCGGCACCTCTCGGCGATGGCGATCCGCTTCCGCTTGCACGGAAGTCGCCTGCTCGAGCGCCGCCTTCGGGGCCTGGCGCGACAGCACGAGTCCATGATGCTTGGTGACGAAGCCGCCCTGGCCGTAGAGCAGGCCGAGCTTGCCGCCGCCGCGCAGCTTGCGCACCATCGCGCAGGCCGCATGAGTCATATAGGTGTTGAGCGGTGCGCCGAAGAAAGTCAGCCCGCCGGTCACGGTCGGCTGCACGTCGCGGCCTAAGCCCAGCGTGCGCCGCGCCATCTTCGGCACGCAGGGGAAGCAGCTATAGAGCTCGATCGCGTCGAACTTCTTGCCGTCGCCCTCGACGAGATCCACCACCGCCTTCAGCACCGCGGTCTGCGCGTGGCTTTCGACGAACTGGTCGCGGGTCAGGTAGTCGCGCGGCTCCTCCGCCGAGGCGCCGCCGAGCGGGTAGATCAGGCGATCCTCCGGCACGCCGGCGGCGCGCGCCTTCGCAAGGCTGGTCAGGATCAGCGCGCCGCCCATGTTCACAGTCGGGTTCGCCACCATCAGTTTTGTATACGGCCAGGCGATCATCCGGTTGTCGGGTGTCGCGGTGGTGATCGCCTCGCCGGTGAAGCGCTTCTTCAGCCAGGAGCTCGGATTGTCGGCGGCGACCCGCGCGTAGGTCGACCACAGCTCACCCGATTCCTTCAGCGCCTCGCGCGGCGTCTGGCCCCAATGCGCCGAGGTCGCGGACTCGTAGAGCGGGTACACCGTGATCGGCCTGAACACGCCGAGCGTCACGGCAAGCGGTTTCTGGAACGCGGCGCCGCGCTTCGGCTCCTCGACGTCATGCGCGAACGGCGTCCAGGGCAACTCGACGCCGGCACGCTGCGCCTTCGTTGCAGTCGACTGCGCCTCGGCGCCGCAGACCGCCGCAACGCTGCATTCGCCGCGCGCGATGCGCTGTGCCGCCTCGTGCAGATAGCGGATCGGGCTCTCGCCGCCGACCGGGCCGTAATAGAGATGCGCCGGATCGATGCCGAGACGCTGCGCAAGCTGCCTCTCCGGATCGCGGTAGCTCCAGCTCAGGAAGTTGACGATGTCGAGCGACTGGATGTTGCCAAGCAGCATTGCGCCAGAGTCTACCTCCGCGCGCTTCAGCGCCTCTTCCAATCGCGCGAGCGGCTCGAGGCCGGCGGCGATGTCCTTCGGACGATCGACGATCTCGCCGACGCCGACGATGACGGGAATGCGGTCTTCGGGGAAAGAGAATGTTGTCATTTCTACTTGCTTTGCTTGTCAATTCCTTGGCACGCCGTCGCCCTTCGAGGCCTTCGCTGCGCTACGGCACCTCAGGGTGACGGCTACGGGGCACATCGTCATCCTGAGGCGCGAGCGCAGCGCACCTCGAAGGATGGCCAGGTGTTCGATTACTCCGCCACCAGCGCGTTCATGTGCTCGACGGCCTCGATGAAATCTTCCTTAAATTCCTGCACCACCGCGCCGGCCGATTTCACGCTGTCGATCAGGCCGACGCCCTGGCCGACGAAGTAGCTGACGAGGTCGCGCGCCTTTTCGTTGCCGGCCGCGGCTGCGCGGTCGATGGCGTTGAAGGCATCGCGGCTGATGATGCTCTGCAGCGGCATCGGCAGCGCGCCGGGGCTGTCAGGCGCGCGATCCCAGGCATCGGTCCACACCGAGCGGAGCTGTCGCGCCGGTTTTCCCGTGCGTCCCTTGGAGCGCACCGCGTCGCGCGAGGAGGCCGCGATCATCTTCTCGCGGAAAATCTCCGAGGTCTCCGATTCCACGGTCGCAAGCCACACCGAGCCGGTCCAGGCTCCGGCGGCGCCCATCGCCATGCAGGCGGCCATCTGCCGTCCGGTCATGATGCCGCCAGCCGCCAGCACCGGCACGTCGCGGACCTTCTTGATCGCCTTGATCACCTCGGGCACTAGCACCATGGTCGAGACCTCGCCGCAATGGCCGCCGGCCTCAGTGCCCTGCACGACCAGAATGTCGACGCCGGCCGCGTCCTGGCGCAGCGCGTGCTCCTTGGCACCGACCAGCGCTGCGACCGGGACGCCATGCGCCCTGCCGCGGTCGATCATCGCCTTCGGCGGCACGCCGAGCGCATTGGCGATCAGCTTGATCGGATGGCGGAACGAGACGTCGAGCAGTTGCAGCGCTGTCTCGGCGTCGAACGGCTGCGGCTGGTTGTCGGCGACATTCCGGGTCGTCAGCTCGATGTCGTACTTCTTCAAGAGATTGCGGGTGAAGTCGCGGTGCTCCTGCGACACGCGCTTCTCCAGGCTCTTCCAGGTGACGTTCTTCTCGCCAGCGGTCGAGATGTTCTCGGGGATCAAGACGTCGATGCCGTAGGGCTTGCCGTCGACATGCGCGTCGATCCACTTCAACTCCTGCTCCAGCGTCTCCGGCGTATGCGCGGTCGCGCCGAACACGCCAAAGCCACCGGCGCGGCTGACCGCCGCCACCACGTCGCGGCAATGGCTGAAAGCGAGCAGGGGGAATTCGATTCCCAGCATGTCGCAGATCGGTGATTTCATGGATGCGTTGTCTCCCCGGCGGCAGCTTCGATGGCTGCTTTATCTCGCTGCGATGGCATCAGCCCCGGCGACGCTAGCCTTGATGGTCGGCGAAGCCAAGCGGCTTTCGTTGACGGCGATCTTGCGTGCAGGCGCTACGGGTGAGGCGCTGCGCACCACGCATTCCGCAAGGCAAAATATGCAGATCCAACGAAGAGATGGATTGCTTCGCGGAGCCTGTCATCGGGCGCACGTTCGCGCGACCCGTTGGCTCGCAATGGCGGTTGACCCGAGACCCGGATTCGTCATGCTCCGGCATGACAACGGGAAGGACGGTCGCTCGCCCGGTCCCCTTGCCAACCACGGGTTCGAGGCTAGCTACAACTGACGCGCCTGTTGCACCGGAGCCAATTGCATGACCGATACCCCAGCCTACGAGCCGCCGAAAGTCTGGACCTGGAACAAGGAGAGTGGCGGTCGCTTCGCCAACATCAACCGGCCGATTGCCGGCCCCACGCACGACAAGGAACTGCCGGTTGGACGTCATCCGCTGCAACTTTATTCGCTGGCGACGCCGAACGGCGTGAAAGTCACGGTGATGCTGGAGGAGCTGCTGGCGACCGGCCACAAGGGCGCCGAGTACGATGCCTGGCTGATCAAGATCGACGGCAACCAGTTCGGCAGCGGCTTTGTCGCGGTCAATCCGAACTCGAAGATCCCGGCACTGATGGACCGCAGCGGGCCAGAGCCGATCAGGGTGTTCGAGTCAGGCTCGATCCTGGTCTATCTCGCCGAGAAGTTTGGCGCGTTCCTGCCGACCGACACTAGGACGCGTGCGGAGACGTTCTCCTGGCTGTTCTGGCAGATGGGCGCCGCGCCCTATCTCGGCGGCGGCTTCGGCCACTTCTATGCCTACGCACCGACCAAGATCGAATACGCCATCGATCGCTTCGCGATGGAGGTGAAGCGCCAGCTCGACGTGCTCGACCGCCGGCTCGCCGACAACGAATATCTCGCCGGCAAGGTCTACACCATCGCCGATATGGCGGTGTGGCCCTGGTATGGCGGATTGGCCAAGGGCGTGCTCTATGGTGCCGGCGAATTCCTGTCGGTGCATGAGTACAAGAACGTGCAGCGCTGGGCCGATGCGATCGCGGCGCGCCCCGCGGTGAAGCGCGGCCGCATGGTCAACCGCACCTGGGGCGATCCGGCAAGCCAGCTCCACGAGCGCCATGACGCAAGCGACTTCGATACGAAGACGCAGGACAAGATCGGCGAGGCGGCGGCATCATAATCCTCGCTATGCTTCCGCCCCTGACCCTGAGGAGCCGCGCGAAGCGGGCGTCTCGAAGGATGCAGGCCACCGGTTCGAGACGCGCGTCCGCGCTCCTCACCATGAGGGTTTGTGACGTCGCAAGACCACTGCTCAGCGTCACCTCAGCAGATCGTTGTACTCCGGATGCTTGTTCATGAAGCCCTGGATGAACTCGCATTTGACGACGAGCTTGCGGCCATCCGCGCGCACCGCGTCGAGCGTGGCGCGGGCAAGCTTCGAGCCGATGCCGCGACCGCCGAGCTCCGGCGGCACCTCGGTGTGAACCAGCGTGATGGTGTCAGGCGTCTTGCGGTAGACGACGAAGGCGGTCGCGCCGTCAACGGTGAGCTCGAACCGGCTCTGCGCCTCGTTGTCGCCGAATGCTTCGCTCATAGTCTCTTCCTTATCGCTTCGCGCCTTCGGCCGCCGGAAATACCACGCGGTCATCGGTGCGACAGTAGCGGTCGGCAAACATGCGCCCGATCGGATGATAGCGCTCCATGTGCACGCGCATCGCCTCGCGATCCCACAATTCATCGCGGATGTAGAAATTGATGCCTTCGCCCATGATGAGCTGACGGTCGCCGTTGACGTCGATCAGCTTCCACGTCCGGCACTCCATCGCCCACGGCGTATCGGCGAGGCGCGGCACCGCGATCTTGCTCGATGGCGCGAGCCTCAAGCCGAGATAGGCGGGCTCGCCGATCTCCGGCGGAAAGTCGCCGCTGGTCTCGTGCATCGCGCGCGCCAAAGGCTCGTCGGTGAGGTTGACCACGAACTCGGAGGTAGCCTGGATGTTGGCGAGCGTGTCCTTGTGGCGGCCGTCGGGCCGGCGGTTGACCGCGAACATGCAGAGCGGCGGATCCTCGCAGAACACGTTGAAGAACGAGAACGGCGCGGCATTGACCACGCCGTCGGCGCCCATGCTCGTCACCCAGGCGATCGGCCGCGGCAGCACGAACGAGGTCAGCACCTTGTAACGTTCGCGCTGGGTGAGGTCTTCGGGAGCGTATTCCATGCGGAGGTTCCTGCTTGCTTACCTCGCCCCGCTTTCGGGGAGAGGTCGAAATTCAAGCGTAGCTTGAATTCCGGGTGAGGGGGACTCTCCGCAAATCTCATCTCTCACCGCATTTTGTGGAGACTCCCTGGTCCCGACATTCTGAGCTGCGCGGCGGTGGGCACGGCGCAAGAGCGCCTTTGCCCATCCTACGCAGCTCTCCCCGCGAAGAGCGGGGAGAGGGAGAAGGACTACGGCATGCTCAGCTCGTGGCGGCCGACCACCATCCAGTGCACCTCGTCCGGTCCGTCGGCGAAGCGCAGGTGGCGGACGTCCTGGTACATTTCGGCGGGCGGGGTCCAGTGCGAGATGCCGGTGGCGCCGTGCATCTGGATCGCCTGATCGATCACCTTGCAGGCACGCTCGGGGACCATCGCCTTGACCATCGAGACCCAGACGCGCGCCTCCTTGTTGCCGAGCACGTCCATCGCCTTGGCCGCCTTCAACACCATCAGCCGCATCGCCTCGATCTCGCAGCGCGCCTGCGCGATGATCTGGGTGTTGCCGCCGAGATGGGCGATCTTCTTGCCGAACGCTTCGCGGGTCAGGCCACGCTGCACCATCATGTCGAGCGCCTTCTCGGCCTTGCCGATGGTGCGCATGCAATGATGGATGCGGCCCGGGCCGAGGCGGACCTGCGAGATCTCGAAGCCGCGGCCCTCGCCGAGCAGCATGTTGGCCTTCGGCACCTTCACATTGTTGAAGCGCAGATGCATGTGGCCGCGCGGCGCGTGATCGTGGCCGAACACCTGCATCGGCCCCAGGATCTCGACGCCGGGCGTGTCCATCGGCACCAGGATCTGCGACTGCTGCTTGCTCGGCGGCGCATCGGGATTGGTCTTCACCATCACGATCATGATCTTGCAGCGCGGGTCGCCGGCGCCGGAGATGTAATACTTTTCGCCGTTGATCACCCATTCGTCGCCGACCAGCTTCGCGGTGGTCG
>Ga0099824_1008521_pt1 | contig 13095 bp, 5 predicted proteins | sample SiratrowhiteBW_FD_76837 | JGI IMG/M metagenome (GOLD analysis project Ga0099824, IMG submission 76837) | Root nodule microbial communities of legume samples collected from California, USA - Siratro white BW | ecosystem: Host-associated > Plants > Roots > Nodule | place: USA: California... | reverse complement strand
AATATATAAAAAAAAAAAAATATATATATATATATATATATATATATATATATATATATATATATATATATATATATATTTGAGTATTCAAAACCGACCTCATTCCAAATACTAACTATAAAAAAAATAACTAATTAAAACAAAAAGGTTTGGATTGATAGAGGATTTCTTCTTGAAACCAAAAGATTCGATTTGGTTTTAGTGTCACTTGCACCTTACAGTTAGCTCAAATTAAATTGAATCAAAATTATTTATTTAAATATTATTATTTTATATATTATTTATATATAAAAAAATTAAATTATATGAAAAGTAAAATATATATATATATATATATATATATATATATATATATATATAAGTTGAATTATGTTTTAATTAATTTTAAGTCTTTTCATAAATATTGTTTGATAATGATAATTCATATTATAGGTTTTTTTTAAATTGATCAGACAAAGGTTTTTATGTCTAATAGAGTACCATAAACTCAATTTTACGATTTAATTGATTTTCTAGACTAATACATTTTAAATATATGTATTTGTAAATGGAGCTCTCTTTTCTCAAATAGTATAGAAAATAATAACACGTAATATAATATATATAGAAAAGAGAGCAAATAGAAATAATAAATTATATTAGTATATCTAGTTCTCAAATAACAAATAGAGTTTCATTAACCATACTAATGTTGTGAGGTATATTTCAAGTATTCTTTGGGCTCATAACAACTCTTGGTTAACCCCTTGACTATTGTTTAGGCTTATAGTGACTACTCTTGGTTGACCCCTCGAGTATTCTTTTCACAAGCCACTTTTGGCTTATCAAGTATTCTTTCAGCTCCCAGAAACTCCTAAATAAGCACGTTGAGTATTCTTTCATATGTCCCTCCTTACTCAACTGAGTATTAATTTCCAAATTACTCTTAATTCGAATGAGTATTATTTTTCAACATCTACTCCTGGCTAAGATATGAAGTTTGCATGAGGGTATAATCATATCACAAGTCTTGCTCTTTAGGGAGGGATTATGAATACAAGGTTAAGCATTATCTCCTAGTTAACTACATCAACACTTATTGTGTTCTCTTTTAAGCTTTTTTGGATCCAAAGATTTGGTAGAGTTTCTCCTTTGTGAACGAGTGATCTCTCTCTTCTTTTTCTTGAAAGTTGGCTTTATGTAGACACTAAAGAATATATACATTAAGTGAATGTTTCTAGTAGTTAAGTTATAGAGTTAAATTATGATGCTTATAGGCTTCCTTTCATAATAAAATCAAAAAATTCTAAGCTTGAAACCAGCTAAACATGTTTCTATAAATAATTTGTTCTTTTATAAACGAGTTGTTACTTGATTTTTTTTATCAAATATTACTCTAAATTTCATTAGTTTTGTCAAATAAATAATTAGGAAGCATTAAGATCAAGAAGAGTAAGATTGGAACCGCTGAAAAGCAAAGAGGACAAAATTGGAATGTTGATGTTGAAAGCTGGGTCGGGCACACGAAAGATGGGTCGGGTGCCATTTTGTTGAAAGTTGGGCCAAAAGTGTTAAAACTGAAACAAAATTCAATTGTGCCCAATGCCACTTTATTGGGCCAGATGCGAGTGCTAAAAAACAGATTCTATTTAAGAAACCTTTCACATTAGAGTTTGGTATCTTCTGTCAGATATCACAAAAAGTCAGACTTTGATGTGATCTAAAAAATAGAAAAAAAAATGTAATGTTTCCTTTTATTTTTCTATGTTTAGTTTGGACCCAAGGAAGGAATGAGCTTGTCTCTTTGTCTTCCATTAAGTCTATATAAAGACATTTATTGTATTCAACTTAACAGATTTGGAATGAATAGAAATATTTGGAAGAATTTTGAGTGTGTCATATCTCAAGAGATGTTTCTCCTTTGCTTATTCTAGAGTGGCGCTTCATAGCTTATCTCTTGATGGTGCATCATGGTTCATCAAAGGGAGGTGGAGAGTTTTTCTCTTGGAATTTAGACATTTCCAACTTCTATTTTGCACCTTCGACTTGGGGATTCTGCATCAGACTTGGAGGCATCTTAGGGGTTTCTGGGTTTAATCCACCCTCTTCCATTGTGCTTATTGGTTGTTTTGCGTTCTCATGACTATAAGAGCTAACCCATTATTGTTGGGGTTAGATGTAATCAGATGGAACTTTCATGTAATCATTTTGGGCTTATCTTATGTCTTATCATAAATGATTTTCTTTTAATTCATAAATATATTAATTCTATACTTATGATTGTTTAGGGTTTAGGGATCCATAACTTAATCATTAATTCTTAAGAGTATTGTAAAATATCTTTTGAATCTATGACTGAATTAATTTACCAGATGAAAGCTTGTGTTTAAGAATAGAGCATGATTCACTTGTTGTCATTGAGATCCTTGTGTGAATGTAAGATTTATCTATATGATGGATCAAGGAATTGATTGTTAATAGATAATCTCTAGGCTCATTGCTGAGGAATTAGGTTTGAGTAATTTTGTGATTGACATTGATTATTGATATAAAAGAAGAAAATTGTTTTTATACCTGATAGTGATGTTTGGTGAAATCTAACTCTAGTAATTTCATTCTACACCTTTTACCCTTTTCTTTGTTCCAAGTTTGGATACAAAAACCCTAAAAATATTTATTTATTTTAATTTTATCTTTCTATACAACATTTAAATTATGAGTTATTTCTTGAGTCTAAATTTATGATAATCGTATAAATTGTTTTGTGTTGCATATCCCTTGAGAGAGAATGATAATTTTATTACTTGTTACATTGTGATTGGTGCACTTGTCATCATTAACAAAAATAAGCTAACAAGTTTTTGGTGTCATTGTTGGGGATTTGTGTTCCAATAGATAAAAATTTTACCTTTATAATTCTTTTAGACACGATTTTTTATTTTTTTTATTTTTTTTATTTTTTCCTTTATTTTTATCTTTATTTTTGCATATATAATTCATTTTAACTAATTTTGTTTTTCTAGATTTTAGTCTATTTTTGTATATACAGTACAATCTTTTCCTACTCTAGTTGATACTCAGAATTTGAATTTCCTTTTGGAAAAGAAATGGCTGATGAGAATCAAAGGAGAACTATAGGGACTTAATCACGTATATGAGTCCTAGAGACTTCACTAGCATTGTGAGGCCCACCATGAATGAGAAGATTTTTTAGATGAAGCTTGTTCTCTTACAATTGATCAGCTCACATCAATTTTCTGGTTTGGATCATGAAGATCCACATAGTCATTTGTACATGTTTTATGAGTTGTGTGGCTTAGTTGGATTTATGGGAACTGATGAGGAGACATTATTTATGAGATTGTTTCCGTTTTCTCTTATTGGAAAGGCTAAGGTTTGGCTTCAATCACAACCTAACCAAAGTCTAAATGGTTGGAAGGATGTGGTGACAAATTTTTAGCTCGTTTCTTCCCACCATCCAAGCTGCTTTTTTGCATAGCTACTTTTGTGCAAGGTTTTAACAAACCATAAGTGAAGCCTGGAAGAGATTCAAGGTTTTGTTGAGAAAGTTTCCCAACCATGATTTTGAAGTGGAGATGCAAGTGCATATTTTTTGTAATGAGCTTCAACTGCAAACAAAGATGATTTTGGATGGTTCTTGTGGTGGCTCAGTTTTATTCAAAATTATAGAGCAAGCAATCACAATTATTGAGTCTATGGTTTCTACTGATATGAGAAATCAATAAGAGAGGAAACAAGCATAAAAGAGAGGAGTGTTACAGTTAAATTCTCAAGATGCTCTCTTAGATCAACACAAACTCTTGTTTTGACAAATTAACATTCTCAATCAATAGATGGCAAAGTTATCTCAATAAATACGAGTCATGCAAGCTACATCAGTTCCAGCTCAACCAATTTCGAGGTGAGTTTTGTGAAGACAATCACTCTAATGATTACTGTCAAATGCCTAGTGCTTCTCATATTGAAGAATGAATTATTTTTGGAATAATTTTTGAAGAATGAGAGAGTCAATAAGTTGGAAGATACCTTTCAACAATTTGTGCAATTCTCCCTTCAGAATCAAAAGAATATAGAATCATTTATTAAGAATTTAGAGGTTCACTTGGGTCAATTGCCAAAAGAAATGGAGAACTGTTAGGAGGGGTCATTCTATGAAATACCTAGGAGCAGTGTAAAGAAATTATCAATAGAAGTGGGAGAAAGGTTGGGTTTATTGATAGAGAGAAAAATACTGTTAATCAGGAAGGAAGTATAGACAAAAAGATGAGTGAGGAGATTGTGGTAGAGGAGAGAAAAAAATAAAGAGGATAAAAAAAAAATATATATATATATATATAGAAAAAGAAGAAAATAAAAAAGAGAAAAAGAAACAGGAGATTAAAGTTCCATTTGTGATAAATCTTCCTTATCTTTTGGTGGTAAATAAGAAGGTGAGTACCTCGACCAAGCTAAAGAAAGTTTTTGAATGCTTTACTCCACCAAACAGGAGTCTGAAAAAATTGATTATTATAATTTAAAAACGTTATTCAGAGTCGAGAAGGTTAAGAGACACACTAATTAAAGATTGATAATTGAACACTGATAACATAAATTTTGCACTTCTCAGATGTCAGAAATTTTGCATGCTACAATATTTAGTTTTCCCTTATCATCTTCTAATTCTCTTCCTACAAATTGGTTGGAGTGTAGTCTCTTTCTTTTTCTGGTGCTCCTCTAGTGGCCATTGCTGCCTTCTGGTGTTTCATTGTGGCAATTTCCTTCACCCTCATAGCTTGCTTGCTTGCATTGATGTGGCTGCTGCAAGAAAAAGCCTAAGAATGGTTACTCTTAAAAGATTTATGTAGTATCACTCATCTTTATCGTGCTCTTCTTGATCATGATAGTGTAAGTCCCTTTAATCCCTTCACATATTTTCTGAAAACACATGTTTGAATCCATATTAGTGCTCACTTCCACAATGCAAAATTGGAGGGGTTTTCCTTTACACTGGACTGGAGAGATTCTAGACTACTACAAATGATGTATCAGATACATTGGTCACAAGAACAAATATAGTAGTTGATATCTTTCAAACTGTGATAACCAAACTTGTAGCGGCCAAGGACATTCAAGTAGCTAGTTTTACTCTTCCAAATGATATCAAGCAAGGCATTCAAGTGGCTAAACATTTCTCCAATCAAACTGATATTATTATAAGCCAAGTTGAAGAAACTACAAGAATCTCAATGGAATTCCTGAATGCTATGTGAGTGAATCCTAATTTACTTGTAGGAACAACGCTAGCAATACATTCTCTCAGTACAAGAAAACAACAAAATATCTGCCAAAAAGATGTGTGGCTTAATGGCCCACGCAAGAAGTGTGGGCCAAACCCACTCTAAAATGTCATAGCCCACGCAACGTGGATAAAAAATTAAAAAATAAAAAATAAAACCAAGCGGGTGTCAGACCCACGCTCCAAAATATTATTTGCAATTAATTATTGCAAGCAGAGTGGGCTAGACCCATACAAAACGCAAAATAAAATTTAAAAAAAAAACCAAGCGGGGGTTAGACCCACGCACTAAAATATTATTTACAATTAATTAATTGCAAGCAGCGTGGGCTAGACCCACGCAAAATTCAAAAGAAAATTAAAAACAAATAAAACCAAGCGGGGGCCAGACCCACGCACCAAAGTATTATTTGCAAGCAGTGTGGGTAAGACCCACGCAAAACACAAAAGAAAATTCAAAAAATAAAAATAAAATCAAGTGTGAGCCAGACCCACACACCAAAATATTATTTATAATTAATTAATTACAAGCAGTGTGGGCTAGACCCACGCAAAACGCAAAAGAAAATTTTTAAGAAAATAAAAAGCGGGGGTCAGACCGACGCACCAAGTATATTTAATTAATAAGTATAATAATAATCGTAACATGACAAAAAAAACTCTTATAGTCTGATGGTGGATAATAAAAATATAAATAAAAATAGTATAAATGTTGATAATAATAATAATAAGATTTTTTTTAATTTTTTAAAAAATATGTTTTTTTTATTATAAGTGTGGGTCTGGCCCCCGCAAACTTCTATCATTTTTGCGTGGGTCTGACCATGCATAATTTATTATATTTAATTCTGTATTCGGTTGCGTGGGCATAGTCCATGCACAATAGTTTTGTTTCAAGGATTCTAGTGTGGGCCCTTTGCCCACGCTATACCCACACATATGCATGGGTTTTTGGTACTTTGCGTGAGTTTTTGGCCCACACTATTTTGTTGTTTTCTTGTAGTGTCTAGAACTTATCAAAATTTAAAATTTTTAGGGTTTCATCTTTTAGTTAACATTTTTTTTCTAATTTTATAATTTTAGGGTTTCATCTTACTAAACCAATGTGTGTAAATTTCAGAAGTGAGAGTCTGATCATTGTTGGCTCTATGATGCTTATTTTGGCAGCGATTGGCTTTTGTAAGTATATAAATCCTGCAAGATTTTTTCGTTTGAACAAAAAGTACATTTGACTCATTATATATTGTTTCAATTATCATTGCAGTGATCTCTATTTTTTACTGGAAAGCAATCATTTATATGTAGGCGACTTAGTTCCATTTTTTATTTCTTTTTCTTAAATTAATTGTCTATTTTTTTGTGCTTTCAATTTTCCTTGTGTTTCTTCTGTGATTTTTTTTTTTTAATTTTTCCAATGCAGCTTGCTTTTCTTTGGGTGGATCTTGGTTACAATGACCTTTTTGTTGAGCAGCATATCTTTAGTTGCTCATAAGTAAGTTCCTTCACATTATCACAACCATGCTTTATCTTAGTTTATAAGCATTTTTATTTTTAGAATTTGGTCAAAGTATTGGCCACAGAAACCCTATTTTCGAAGATGCTTAATGTTTTGGAAAATTTTTGTGCAACTATTTGAAAATCACTTAGGTTAAGATAGTGCACTGAGTACAAGGTCATTGATTTTTTTATTTATTTTCCATTTGACCTTCCAGTGGGGTAGCTGACACATGTGTTGCAATGGATGAATGGGTTTAACACCCACAAAGTGAATCAGTATAAGTAAACTTCTTCCTTGCATAGATGAGGCCACAGCCCAAAAAACCTTGACATAAGTAAAAACACCTCATACCTTGTGGTAAACTTGGTTAACAAATTTGTAGTTAATGTAGCCAACAAAGATTTGCCTCCTATGCAGGCTGATAAGGATTCATACTATAACCAATGGTCCAGCCTTGCCCCTCTTTTATTTTTCCCTAACATGACTGAAAGGGCTTGTGATGCATTGAAAATAAGCTTAAAGGGTGCACCTACAATAAGTTCATCACTTCATTTTGACCTTCACAAATTTTTGTCTAACCACCATGAAAGAAGTTTTACTTTCTTATTTTTCACAAACTATTTTATATGGTAGTTTTGTTGATATATGTACCTTGGTGATACATGAAGATTAAACTCAACAACCTCCTCCTTTCTAATCATATGCTAAACATTGTCCTTTACTTATATAAGCTCTGATTAAAATATGGTATATGAATCCCGTACACTTCTTTTGGCGTATCTTGTGTCTGACACGTATCGCACACTGACACGTATATAACATTTATCAGTGAAGTGTCAAATTCAAAAGATATTTTTTTAGGCATTTGACAATGCTACCACCGTTCCAAAACAATTTTAAAAGAGCTAATATAATAATTTTCTATAAATTTATTATAGGGTTAAGAAACAAATCCTATATATAATAAAAAATATTTAGATTATATATGTTTTTTCTCACTTTTTAAATTTTAGATAAATGAATTAGATTCATTTTTTGTTATATTTGGCTAACTTTGTTCATAGATTATTTTTTAATACATAAATCTTGATTGACAATTTATATATTCATAGTGATACAATATATAGATCTGTATCTATGTGTCCTATATTTTGGAAATTGCACGTATTTTGTTGTGTTTGTGTCAGTATCCATGCTTTCTAAAATATGGTATATTAACAATGTCATGGTTTTTATGTAATGAATAGGCATATCAAAGTTTTGTATGTAATACATCCCCAACTGGTTTGTGCATTATAATGGGGAGATTGAGTCCTTCCTTGTACTCAAAGGTTATGGTGGCTACCAACTTGAGTGACTCTCTGCATCGAAATGGTCCACTCTTAGCTGGATTAGTAGATTGTTCTTTTGTTATAGAAACCTTTGACCAAATCAATAAGGACGATTGCCCTTCGTTCAAGCGAGACAACCACCAGATCTTCATTGGCTTGGTGTTGGTTTCAACTACAATGATGTTTTCTGTGATTTTGTGGGTAGTTTTTGTTAAAGAAAGACGAGCTCAAATGTCTGCGAAAAAGGAAAACACTTGATATAGTTCGACAAGACCAATAAAAATCATTAGAGAGCACTATAATTTCTCTAATATGAATTTAAAAAAAGTCTTAATTAACTTGATAAGAAATTAAAGATGGTGAATTATGATTAGTAATTATTTAAATTAGGATGTAACTCCTCTAAAGATATTTTATACTTTGAAGAGTGAAGTGTACTCATCTTTAATAGTTATACTTAATATATTAATTACGATAATCATTTCATTAATCACCTTACATCTTTTTTATAAATATTTCACCTTTATTTCAAAAAAATACAATATTAGGAAGTTATAAAAAAAATTGTCATTGTCACTCCATAATGGGTGTATTCTTTCTCTCTTTTCTGATTTGCTACATACATCTATCTTTCTTATACACTCTAATCTCTCTATTTTAGAAACAACATAAAGAAATTTGAAGTTAAGAACAAAAGAAAGAAATTATCACCTGTCAAATCTTTATTCTCCAATTTCTTGGTTTGAAAGTGCACATTGTAAATGAAAATTATATTGATATAAAGTTGAAAAATGCAAGATTGTCAAACCAAAACAGAATCCAAGTGAAACTTCAAGCATTAAAGGATTTTTTTTTTTTTTTAATAAAACTAGGTAGAAAACTTTAATAACAATAATTGAAGTTATAACACTTTGAATAAGACATACGTTATACTTTTGTTGTTTCATCTCAAATATTTGAAAAGAATTTTCTTTTTACAACTAATTTTTTTTATGAATAAGACAGATTAATAATAAAATATTACATTTATGTTAGCTAGCAAACAAACTAATGAAAAAATTATTTAAAATTTAAATAAGTTAATGGTGATAATAGTATATATAGATGAATTATTCATATACCATAACTTTATTTAAAATTAACAAAGATCAACCATAATCTCACAAGAATATGGGTAAATAGTATCAGTCAAAAATGTTTTCAAATGTTAAAATTCTGTCTTACATCGATTCAAGAATAGACTTTCCAGATATAGAAGCATATGACATTTGTATTGGATTCACGCAATTAATGCTACTAGCATCGACTAACTGTTGTTCTGATTAACATCTATTATTTAATATTTGTCATATATCATTGACTTAGTTAATACAACAAAATAATAAAATTAAAATATTAAATATAGAGTAGTGTGGATCTGGCCGACATGTAAAAAGTTAAATATTAAAATAATATTAATGTTAGAGAAATCCAACTGATACCGCATTAAAAAATAATTTATATATTAGATTATTATAATTTCGGTTTAGTCGATATATACATGATGAGGTAAAAAAAAAATAATTACAATTTCTATTTATATAGTATCAAGTTAGTAAATAATATAAATTAATATGGAACAAATGTATTGTAATAAAAGTATCAAATTAGTAAATAATATAAATTAAAAGAACTTAATTAATATTTACATTTATAATAAGCAAATAGAGAATGGTGTGTGCATTCCAATGAATTTATGAAGTTCATCTTTACGCTTTCCTTAATTAGTTTTTCTCCTTTACATGAACAATGTTATTTTTCATTCACAATTTGACCAGAACTTGTACTAGAAACAAGCATATAAGAGAAGAAAGAAAAAGTAATGGAGGAAAAAAAATATAAATGTTGTATGTTATATTTGTTTCTTGTGTTTTCAACAATGATGAACCTAAATTCAACATTATTAGTATTAGAACATAGTATTTTAATTACAGTTGAAATTATAATTTGAAATAAAAAAATTAACTTCAAGAATTTCAAATAAAAATCTAATTTCAATGGTAACACCTGTTAATCAAAGTTAATTTCAAATAAAACTACACTTGCAAATCAAATTTCAATTGAAAGTCCAAATTGAAATTATTTTCAAATTTCAATTGAAAGTCCAAATTAAAATTATTTTCAAATTCCAAATCAAATATCAATGTGAAAGCTGCAGACAAATCAATAATTAAAAGTTTTCTATATTTTATTGGCTGTGTGTAATATTATTTGATATATTCTTCACTTCTTAATTAAGTAAAAAAGTTGTTTATGAACATATAATAAATGGAATAATATTTAAAATACCAATTCATTCTCCCTTACTAGCGTATGATTTTTTTTTCTTATAGCGTGTTCATATTGTAATAACAAACAATTGTTATTTTGTTATTTGTCATATATTACTTTAAGTAAATAAAATATTAAAAATTAAAATAAATAAAATCAAAGAAGATTTAAGTAGATAGAATTAAACCCAAAAGGAAATAAAATAAAAAAATATGTTAAGTGTGTTTAAGGAAATAAAATGTTAGATACAAAAGGAAATAAAATCAAAGTATGTGTAAAAGGAGTACATGCTACGTCATTCCTTATCTCCAACAAAAGTAAACTTTGAATTGAAATAAATCCCAAACCAAATCATACCAATTATAATAATCAATTGACTTTATTTGATTGTTGTTAAAATTATACACATAACTTTTAATAATTTCAATACAAATTTTAATAGTATTTGAAATAAATCCCAAACTAAATCATACCAATTATAATAATCAATTGACTTTATTTGATTGTTCTTAAAATTATACACATAACTTTTAATAATTTCAATACAAATTTTAATAGTATTTTAAAATTAATTTATTAGAAGAAATATTTTAATTATATATTTTTTTAATTTTTGTTATTATGAAAAATTAATTCATGAATTGGTAATAAACAGTAATAATCAACATAAACTAATTCCCTCAAAGTATAAAAAAATCTTATATTACGATGGAATTATTTTGTTGAGAATGATATTTATATTAGTGTCACATATTTTTAAAAGTCTCACATATTACACATAAATAATAATAATAATAATAAATATTAGTAGTAATATTAGAATAAAAATTCACACAAAATACATAAAAATCAATCAACAAAATAAGAAATTAAATTTATACAATTCTCAGTGCCATGTAACTTCTAATCTTTTATAGATAAACATCTCTAAATTTTCTTGTGTCCAGATGGAATATTAGAATAAGATTTCTTTAATATTTATAAATCTTGATTTAATGTCACAGTTTTTTTAAATTATAATTTAATAAATTCAAATTTAATTCAATCTGAAGGAAATAGTTTTTTCTCTGAAACGCATGCTTCTTTGCTAAGGAAAAGTCAAAGAAGATGGCGTGTAAAGGAGGGACCTTAAAATCCTTTACACGCTTTTGAATGTAATTTGGATCCATTTCACAGTAACTGCTTAACTAGAAATTACTTGATAATTAATTTTAATTAATTAAGATTAATTATAATTAATGTCTGTGCTTAAATAGAAATTACTTGATAATTATTTTAATTAATTAAGATTAATTATCCTTAATGTCTGTTTCTATAGGAAAGGACAGCTTTTGTTGTGTTTGAAGGTTAGAATTGGACCAAAAGAGGCAAAGCCTCTCTAATTAAAAATCCAATTTCAAGAATTTCAAATAAAAATTCAATTTCAATGGTAACACCTATTAATCAAATTTAACTTCAAATAAAACTACAATTGCAAATGAAATTTCAATAAAAGTCCAAATTGAAATTCATTTTCAAATTCCAAATCAAATATCAATGTGAAAGCTGCATATTATAAACAAATCCATATGAAAATTGAAATTCAATTATAACAAGTAGTAGTAGTAATGATAGTTTAAGAAAAATGAGTTAAAGTTTGAATAAAGAAGATATGAAACTTCCCAAAATTCTAAGTACTCTATATAATAAGTTTGTTTTCCACAACCTGAATTTAACTCTTCTAATTTAAGATAATTTTTAATATATATTTTTATTACTCCATTTATGGAGTAAAATTCTAATTCAATTTCAAGTACTAATGAGAACCTTAAGAGAGTGTAATTTTTTCTTAGTAATTAAAATGTGAAAATAATTGAAGTCACCTCCTCAATGAAGAACTGGAGATCGATGACTCATAATGTATCTTATCATCTCTATATTTTATATTTAATTTTACGCTTTCACATCTATTTCACCGATAATTTGAATCTCTGATCAAGACTGACACAATTTTATGTTAGTTAGTTTCCTATATCCTTGTAGTGATACTGTTTAAAAAAATTATATTAAATTTTTAAAAATAATACAAATAATTATAAAAAATTTTGTAGATTACTTTTATATTGGTTTTTGGATTGTTCTTATTTTTTTTTATTTAAGTAGAGAGAAAGTTAAAGTAGGAGATATTTACTATTAAAGATGAGAAACTTTATAAGGAATATTTAAAGTAAGGACCACTCCTCTCTCCGCCCCTCTGCTACCTAGTTGCCTTTGATACTGTAAGCTTCTTCTCTTGTTTATGTTCTTTCTTTTTCTTCTTTCAATTGCTTTCTTCTTTTTGTTTATTTAGTGAATTAATAGAATAATTTATCTCTCTGTCTATGCTGATGCTGATTGAAAACCCCTTGCTCTGTGGCAAGAGTTGAATTGTTTGAAACTTGAATTGTTTCAATGGAATGATAGTTTTTGTAATTGATGATGATGATGATGGAATTAGAATTTCTGGCACGTGCTGAATTATCTGTAGAGTGCTGTAGATTGAGCTTTGAGGAATTGATAAGGGAATAAATGAAGAAATGAAATGGAGTAGAGGAGACTATATATGACCTATGCTTTCTGTTTTTTTTTTTTTTTTTTTTTTTTTTTTTTTTTTTTTTTTTTTTTTTTTTTTTTTTTTTTTTTTTTTTTTTTTTTTTTTTTTT
>Ga0099824_1008515_pt1 | contig 13098 bp, 6 predicted proteins | sample SiratrowhiteBW_FD_76837 | JGI IMG/M metagenome (GOLD analysis project Ga0099824, IMG submission 76837) | Root nodule microbial communities of legume samples collected from California, USA - Siratro white BW | ecosystem: Host-associated > Plants > Roots > Nodule | place: USA: California... | reverse complement strand
CACAGGGTTAATCCATATGTCCTACTCCGATCGGGCTCATATTTCAAACCTCGGACAGGACCATATGAACCTCCTTCGACTCTTCACCAACTGGTAATCTTCATCCATGTGAATCCAATGTACTAGTAGAGTCAGGATACCTCCTTAGGAATCCCCAAACAATGCTCATCCTAATAATCTCAACACGGGTATCTCCTTTCTTGAAGATACTATGTCTCGATCACACACCACATCATTCACAAACAATGATACTACATAATACAATACATTAACATTTATCCAATTCATTAATAAACAAATAATTACAATGTTTATGAAACATAATCAAACTAGCTTCCCTTACCAAATATCAACATTATAAATAAATTTCTATTTCAAAGGAGACAAACATTTATAAAAAAACATGCAACTAGCTTCCTTACCCAAATTCACAAAACAAGTAATTATAATATTTATTAAAAACATAGTAATTATAATATTTATTAAAAACATTCAAACTAGCTTCCCTTACCATTATAGAGTAGAGATACTCAAAAACCCTAAAATCACAGACAACGTAACTCTGTTCAAGAATCTGATCGGACACTCTTGATCTACTCAACGCTAGGAATCTATGAGTGTCCTATGATTGTCAATCTGATAACATATGAGATCACAAATCTAGAGAGAAGGCAGAAACCTTAAAGAGAAATTGTTTGAGAGATGGTGGTTTTCATAAAATTGTATATCTTCTTAAAAAGAGAGAGTTGGTAGTTTTTATTAGAATAAAACAAAATATCTTTTTAGAGAAATAAAATATCTTCTTAGATAGAAAATATCTACTTAGAGAAAATATCTAAAAGAGTAGTGTCCTCTTTCAAGACACTTGAAGCACTGAACACCTATTCTTTTAGTCCCCTTTGAGGGTTCTTTATAATTATATTTTTGTTTGTCTCTTTCTTTTTATTTCTACTTTTTTCTCTCCTGTCTTTTTCTTGTGGCCTTTCATATGTAGATTTGGAGGAGCCACCCTCCTTCTTGGAGTCCCTTCTAGAATAGGAAGTGCTTGGGTAGTCTCTAGATATTCTCTGTAGTTTTTGTTCTACCTTAATACATAGTTCAACCAAATCATTTAAGCCATTATAGGGAAGCAATGCAAGCCTATCATTGATTACATATCTAAGGTCACTCTGAAACCTAGCCATTGTGATTCTAGATTCTTCTCTAATCCTCACCCTCGTTAAAAGTAACATCTTTTCTTTCCTGTACTCTTCGATACTCATATCTTTTTGTTGGAGTCTTTGGAGTTTATCCATCAACTCTTGATCATAGTATGAGGGTACATGATGTTTCCATAAAGCTACTCTAAGTTCATGCCAACAGCATATCTAAGGATTAGTGTGAATCCTAAGGTCTTTTACTAAAGACGTCCACCAGTATATTGTTAATCCCTGAAAGATGAGGGTAGCCAGGGATACTCATCTCTTTTGGTCCACTTGGTAGCACTCAAATATTTGCTCAACCTTCATTTCTTGATATAGATAATCTTTTACATTTTCTTTTCAATAGAATTGGAGAATTTTAACCTTACGTTCCTTTTGATGGCTAGTATGCCTAGACTTATGATGCCTATGTGGTTGATGATAGTAGTCCATGTTGTGGTGCTTACCGTACAACTCTTCACTCTAGGAGTAAGGCTCATGATGATAACACCTTATGCTACTATCATCATCACTATGTTTACCTTTAGCTTGTTCATGTATTTACATAAACCTGGTAAACATATCCCTCAACTCTGAAATCTCTTTTGTAGTTCCTTTTAGTTCATATCTCAAACACTCCTCTACGTGATCCCTCACGCTTCCATGCACACTAGAGGAATGAGAATGATAACTCATTTTCATTTAGAAAAAGATTTTCACAAAAAGTTTAGATTGAAAATCCTAAGTGAAAGTGCAAGTGATACTTTGAGCCCCTCTGATACACTTCAACAATTAAACACTTTAGCTATTACAGTATTCAAATTTGGATTTCTCTAGAGGCATTTTCCCGAACATTAAAGCAAGTAAAATTACAAATAAGAAAAATATACACAAAATTCAATGCATATATACGATTTACTGAAGCAATTTAAGTTTTTAGTTCTTGAAGTTTTTGAACTCTCCCTCTCAAGTGTTTATCACTCTTTCTTTGACCATTCTACATTTTGTTTGTTGGGTGTTGCTTTTGCTGACATGGCACTCTAGTGCTATTTCTTCATGTTTCTTCAAAGTGAATGAGGTAATAAATCTTTTAAGATGAAGAAATGTGATTTGGACGACATTGGAGCTCTCATGTAATTAATATTGATTATATTTATATATGTTTTTCGATTCAATTTTAGTATTTTGTTTCTATGCTTAATTCTTGTTATGGTTTGATTATTCATAGCTTGATCTTTGATTTATTAGGTATTGGAAAATATCTTTTGTAATCTAGGACTAAATCAAAATACCTAATGAAGCTTGTAGCTAGGAATGGAACTTGACTCATTAGTTGTCTTAAACCATTGATGTAAAAACAAGTTTGCTTGTTAAGTGTTAAAGGAATTGACTTTTGATAGGGAAACTTATGCCTATTTTATTAAGAAATTAAGGTTTGAGTATACTTGTGGGTTGACTTTAGCATTAAATTGAAAAGAAATTAGGTGATTATGTGCATGAGAGTGCGATTTAGTGAAGTCTAATCCTAACAAAAACATACCATATCATTTCTAATATATTTTGCATTCTAATTGTTTGATAAAATTACAAAGACAATTTTAATTTTTTTAAATATTTTAAATTTCTTGAAGGTCAACTTAAGTAATGAAAATACTCTTTTGTCTAAATGAATTATCAATTGCAATTATTATGATGTATAGCACTAGTCCTTTGTGATAATGGTAATTACTTATCACTTGTTACTATGTGATTGGTACATTTTTCATTGAATGAATCATGCCACGAGTAACTTAATTTTAATCGAGTTTCATTTGAACTTGTTTTGTCAAACATTTCAAAAAATCGAGTACTCTCAATCCTTTATTAGTTTTGAGAACCGAATAATTTTAAGTCATTAATAATTTTTGAGAGCTAAGTAAATTTATCTTATTTTTAATTTATTGAACCAATTACATTGATCTTATTTGTCATATTACCTTACTTTAACCCAATTGGCCAAATTACTTTAATTCATTTGGTCAGATTTTTAATTTGGTATTTTGGCATTCACACAACAATGTAACCATATGTTGTATCTAAGGTGTCACACTAAATGCTCTTTTCATTTCATGTAACAATTGAAGGCGTTCTTCGATAAGCCCACTATGATAAAGAAGCAGACAAAAGCTAGTAAGAATTACATTGACTTCACATTATAATCTCTCATCTTATATAAAGCCTCCAAGGCTTGTTTTCTTTTCTCATGGATGGCTAGGCCAATAGTCATTATTCTCTTCCACGTCAAGATTTTTCTTGTACAATTAAGCAAAATCTGTAAATTATTAGGAGTTGAAGACATTAATTCTCAAATCTAACAATCTCTATGTCAAAGAACAATAATAGAAACGTTGGTGGGTGGAAATCATTTTCCCTTATGCACGTCAATATTGAGGTTCGAGAGCAAAATGACGGTGTTTCGATGGTGGGTAGGGTCTCTTCGCCACTAGGAGTTGTAGAGATGAGACGGGGAGAAAGAGAGGGAGAAGAGAGAGTGGGTGCGTGTTGCACAAATTGGATGAGTTCCTTCATTGAAACTTTTAACCCTTCATTTAAACGTCTCTCACTTTCTTCCCCATAAAGGTTTTCCACCAACCAAGAAATAGATAGAAAAATTTAGAACCACGGTCGTTTAGAGAGCACATCACAACATGACTCTCTCTCTCATTCTCAGTTACATGGCCTCACTCTTCGATTTGAATCCATGTCTATGAACTCATTCTCTTGTTATTTAATCTATTTTCCCTCTCCAATTTGCTAATTAGAGGGATTCCTTGCACCACTGTGATTTCAATCGTTAGGGATCCACTAAGTTTTGCATACCTCTAGGTCTTGGTATGTAGGTTAGTTGGCACCTATTTTTCGAGGGCTTAAGTTATGTGTATGTGGTTTATCGGTCAACCAATGACAAGATCTGGCAGAAGATAGTCGGCCCTTGATTTCACAAGGTGATGAACTTTCTAGTAAGTAGCATATATTGTAGTTTAGGAATAGTTTTTCTTTTGTGGTATTCAAGGTAGATGTAGAAGCAACTTTTTTCATTTCTTCTTTGGGATAGTGTTCTCTTCTATGGTGATATATTGTGAAGCTCAGTCGCGAAACTTTTCGACATTAGCTAGTGGATCAATGAACAGTGTGTTAAGGAATTTTTATGAGAAAAGGCCCACCAAAATGTATGCATGACCACTACTGGGTATAGGTTGAGAATATGTATTCCACAACCATTTAACTTTTGTATCTCATATTTTGTGATCTTGGATTTAAAAGCAGCTTAGGCACTTCTCACCATGAATAGTATTGTCTACTAGAACAATGAGTGTGAATTATGAATGAATACATCAATTAAGTTTCCAAGAAATAGATGTGTGTTATCAACGAACATGCTTAAATACAAAGGTTTTCCTTGTCATAACCTTTTTGGACATGCACTTTTACACTACCATACTCAATATCCAATAACAAGAATAATTATTTTCTAATGTGAGAGATTAAACTAGTTGCAATAACATAGCATAGTCAGATTTTTCTACATCACTATTCTACCAGTAAGAGTAGCAGAATATAACAAGGAATGAAGTTGATGATGATGATGACGATGATGATGATGATGTGACAATTGTACTTCTAATGGTACCATAAGACTTATGGATCCAAGAACAATTTGACTCAAACACATGGTGAGAGCCAAATGTTCTTATTGGAATTAAGCTGGAACCATCCGAGATGGATTAAGGTTCACTTTGAGGAAACTGAATTTTGACTGCGCCCTCTCTTACCATGGTTATCGAGCTTTGCTGATGAAACACTGAGTGGAGATTCTCCAATACTCAAGTTAGTAAGAACTTAAAAATGAATATGAGAAATATTTAGAAAGTAGAGATGAAATTGAGTGAATACTTCAGGAGAGATTAATCTATATTCATATGTCTTTTTAGACCAACACTAATAAGTACAAATTATATTGATTGATATGAATAGAAATTATGGTCATTCACAATATACAATTGACATATAATCAATCATAAAGTGCATTAAATAAGATTAAATTACATCAAATTTGATTGGATATAGTATTATAATAAGAGTAGGTATAATATATAGACTATTTTTGTAAATTCTTGACGTATATGTAAATATTTATATTATACATATATAAGTAGATATTGATAAATGTAGTTTTCCTAAAAAGATTTATACATAATGCACGTTTCCGATTCAATCACTCAATTTTTTTACTAATCTAAGTGAACTAGTAAACATAAAAAATGTCATGATTGAGACTGCAAAAGAAACAATAACACCACCACAAAAAAGTAGAAATAATAATAATAATAATAATTATAATAATAATAATAATAATAATAATAATAATAATAATAATGTTAATAATGATAATAATAATAATGATTGTAATAATAACGATAGTAAGAATAATAATAATTGGTTCTGTTAAGCTTTCGATAGTACTTATGTTGGAGTCTCTCCTACAGTTTACAAATATAATAATATATTATTTTCTATTAGTACAAATCTAATATTCAACCTATTGAATGTTTTCACCTTAACCATAAATCACATTCATGTGTTCGATGATAAATTGACAGTACTTTTTTTTTTTATATAATTAAAGATAACAAATTTACAAGAAGAGGCTACTTTATAGTTAGCGAGAACTTTAGGTAGTAATTTACAAGAAGAGGTATGCATTACATGTATATATGTGTATATCTAAAGTATGCGTATATATATATTGTTCATATAAAAAATATTTATAGATATTATATATATATATATATATATATATATATATAAAAGCAAATCCTTACGTATATAATTCTCTTAAGAGGTTTTATACATAATGTATATTTCTAATCTAGTAAGACTAAACCTTTTACCAAATTAAGTGAACTAGTATGAAACAAAAATGTCATGATTAAAAGGTTTTCATAAAGCACATTTTCATTCACAACACAAATTAAACATATTCTAAAATGCTCTTCACGAGGTTAAACAAATCATTATTTGTTCATACGTACTGTGTCGGTTGATCGTTAAATTTATGGAGACAACTATTGATTTCTGTCCCAATAAATTTGAGAATGTTATGAAATTATAGTAGGTTGAGATTTCAAAAAGAAAAATAATGACTATAATTGGAAGATAGTATCTCAATCTAAATTAGATCACAATAAAATTAAAAACATACAGCAGAAGACCAAATAATTTTATACACAATCATTTCGACAAAATATAATAGAATAATAGTATGTCAAAGCTAAAAGATCATATGCCAACTATAAATATATTATGATCTGAATATTTGGTACGTGGAATTATTATCCATTAAAAATATTTTTACACATAATATACATAATGCATATTTTGAATTTAATCACTTCAACTTTTTATAACTTTATGCGAACTAGAATGTACAACAAAAAATGTCATAGACCGAAAAGTTTTCATGATACATATTTTTTATAGGCAAAACATATTAATTCCATACTGTAAAACGCTTGATCAATTAAATAAATTATCTTTTGCTCTTAAGTCATAATATATAGTGTGTTGGTTGATCATTGATCTCATGGAAATAGCTTATGGTTTCAAGTTAACCTATATCATAACCAATTTGAGAATGTTGTGGAATTACAAGAGGTTGAGATTTCAAGTAAACAAAATATTGACAATAATGGGAAGATATAAGGAAATTCTAAAATAATTAACAATAAATTTAAAATAGAGTAGAAAAACAAATAATAATAAGGACAATTATTTCACAAGAATGAAGATGTAATAATAGTACATCAAACCTATAATAACCAACTTTGAAAATGATATGATTTTTTTTTTATTATTTATGTGTATCATGAAGACAACTTATGGTTTCAAGTTAACTCATACCATAACCAGTTTGAGAATGTTTTTTAAGACATCAAGAGTCCTATGTTGTGGATCTACTATGCATTATGGAAATATGTATTATGAAAATTTTACATTCATTGTATATTTAATTCATTTGTTTTATATTCATAAGATATGCAAAAACCACTTTCCAGTTTATGTGAGCCTTAGGTAGTAATTAACTTACGCTATATATATATAAACTTATATACGTAATTTTCGTAAAACATTTTACACATAATGCATATTTTCAATTTAATCACCTTATCATTTTATGTGAACTAGAATGTACAACAAAAAATGATACGACTAAAAAGTTCCCATATTGCAGATTTCCATAGACGAAACATATTAATTCTACTGTAAAATACTCTTGATAGGTTAAACAAACTAACTTTTGTTCTCAAGTTATAATATATAGTGTGGTTGTTGATCATTGATCTCATGGACATAACTTACGGTTTCAAGTTAACCCATACCACCACCAATTTGAGAATGATGTGAAAACACACACACACACAAATTCAACTGAACTAGTATGTACAACAAAAAAATGACATGACTGAAAAGTTTCCATAATGCAGATTTCCATAGGCAAAACATATTAATTCCACTGTAAAATGCTCTTGATCAGTTAAACAAACTATCTTTTGTTCTCAAGTCATAATATATAATGTGTTGGTTGATCATGGATATTATGGAGACAAATTATGGTTTCAAGTTAACTCATACCACAACCAATTCTGAGAATGTTGTTTAAGACAACTAGAGCAATACATTGTGGATCTAATATGCACTATAGAAATATGTATTATGGAAATTTTGCATTCACTCCATTTTTTGTGTTCATTTTTTCATTATTATACTAACTTTTACTTCAATAATTATACTACATATTTTATTCACTTTTGAGTTTTATATCATAATAAACATTTTACATATAATGCATATTTTTAATTTAATCACTTCAACTTTTTACCACTTTATGTGAACTAGAATGTACAACAAAAAATGTCATGAATGAAAAGTTTCCATAACAGATTTTCATAGGCGAAACATATTAATTCCACTGTAAAATGCTCTTGATAGGTTAAACAAACTATCTTTTGTTCTCAAGTCATAATATATAGTGTGTTGGTTAATCATAGATCACATGGAGACAAATTATGGTTTGGAGTTAAGTCATACGACAACCAATTTGAAAATGTTGTTTAAGACATCAAGAGCAATATGTTGTGAATCTAATATGAACTATGGAAATATGTATTATGGAAATTTTTCATTCACTTCATTGTTTTGTGTTCATTTCTCACTATTACACTAACTTTTACTTCGATAATTGTACTAAATATTTAATTCATTCTTTTATATTCATAAGATCTGCAAATACTACTTTCGAGTTTTATATCCTAACAAACATTTTTCACATAATGCATATTTCTAATTTAATCACTTCAATTTTTTACCATTTTATGTAAACTAGAATGTACAACAAAAAATGTCATGACTGAAAGGTTTCCATAATGCAGATTTCCATAGACAAAACATATTAATTCCACTATAAAATGCTCTTGATAAGTTAAACAAACTATTTTCATTCTCAAGTCATAATATATTCATAATATATAGAGTGTTGCTGATTATGAATCTCATGGAGACAAATTATGGTTTGAAGTTAACTCATACCACAACCAATTTGAGAATGTTGTTTAAGACATCAAGAGCACTATGTTGTGGACCTAATATGCACTATGGAAATATGTATTATGGAAATTTTCCATTCACTATATTTTTTGTGTTCAATTTTCGTTATTACACTAACTTTTAATAATTATACTACATATTTAATTCATTTTTTTATACTCATAAGATCTGCACACTTTCGAGTTTTATATCCTAATAAATATTTTACACATAATGCATATTTCTTATTTAATCACTTCAAGTTTTTACCACTTTATGTGAATCGGAATGTACAACAAAAAATGTCATGGCTGAAAAGTTTTCATAATGCAGATTTCCATAGGTGAAACATATTAATCGCACTATAAGATGCTCTTGATAGGTTAAACCAACTATCTTTTGTTCTCAAGTCATAACATATAGTGTGTTGGTTGATCATGGAACTTATGGAGACAAATTATGGTTTGGAGTTAAGTCATACCACAACCAATTTGAGAATGTTGTTTAAGACATCAAGAGCACTATGTTGTGGATCTAATATGCACTATAGAAATATGTATTATGGAAATTTTTCATTCACTATGTTTTTTGTGTTCATTTTTCATTATTACACTAACTTTTACTTCGATAATTATACTACATATTTAATTCATATGAGACTACTTTTCCTAAAATATTTTACACATAATGCATTTTTCAATTTAATCACCTTACCACTTTATGTGAACTAGAATGCACAACAAAAAATGTCACTAATGAAAAGTTTCCATAATGCATATTTTCTTAGGAGAATCATATTAAATTCATTGTAAAATGTTCTTGATTAGTTAAACAAACTATCATTTATTCTCAATATCATATTATATAGTGTGTTGGTTTGATCATTGAAATCATGGAGACATTTTATAGTTCCAAGTAAATGCATGTCACCAACCAATTTGAGAATGTTGTGAAACTATAATAGGTTGAGATTTAAAACAACAAAACATTAATATATATATATATATATATATATATATATATATAACAAGACATTTATTTTTCAATAAGAAAAAAGTGAAACACTTGTTTTGAATTCAATAATAGATTTTGTTACTTTCTAAGTTTATGAACTTTTATAGTATAAAGGTATATTTTTTCGTGCTTAAAAAAAAATTAAGAACAGCACTTGCTATGATTTATGAAATATAACTTATTCTAGAATAAGATTTAAATTCATGATTGAGGCAAATGAAAAAATATATAAATAAATCAATTAATGGCATTAGCTTTGAAGGCAAGTGTTAACTTGTCAAAACTTATAAAAAAAACACATTATTTATATTGAGATGGAAGTGAAATTACGACGGTGACTACAATATAAATCATGGAAATGACGAAAAATATATCTTACCTTATCCATTACTAATTGACAAGGTCGCCATGATAATTGATATCTCTTTAGTCAAATCTACAAATTTATTGTAGATTGTAGTTTAGTTGAAATCATGGTTGAGCAAGTTGAGTCCTGTAATCGTAATCATGTTAGTTAAAGTGGAATGAAGTACCCATAAATCAATCAAATTAAAATTTTGTTGATTTAGCTATAAAAATGGTAAATAAAATAAATTAAAAGGTATTAGCATATATAGGAAATCAACGTTGAAAGTGAAGTTAGTTTATGAAATTATAAAAAAATCGATAGATGTAAAATTGGATCAATTGATCCATCAATAAGCTACCAATTCGATAACAAAATCACTAATTCAGAGAATAAAATATGCCTAATTTTATTTTTGTGAGCAAATTCAACATGAGGAGAAAATGAAAGAATTCGTATAAGAAAAAATGTCAAATTATATTAGAGGGAATAAATAATTTAGGTCATGCATAAAAAAATCATGGCATTTTTTTTCTAACACAAGTGGGGATCATATGCTAGTAGCGAAGAAAGTCAAATTTTTATTTGTTCTAGAATGATGTAGCATCTCTTGACTTTTTGAATTTGGTAACAAATAATTCTTGTGGATATAGTGGTTATAAATAACTTATTAAAGGTAACATAAACAAATTTAAAATTTGAATTTACCTTAATCACGTAGGGATGATCAAGATCTTCAACCACATGCACTCCTTCCTTCACTCCAAAGTCATTCCTAGTTTCATAGTATTTGTTTTTCTTTCTTTCTTTTTTTAAAAAAAAAAAAAAAACACCAGTAGTAAGAATTCCACTTAAAAAAAAAAAGAGTATCTGATATATCGATGGTGTGTTCAAATTGGTTATGTACAAAATCAAAAGAATGTAGTAATGATAGATAAAGAATTTAGAATAAAAAGGACTGTGAATAATGGGTGAATTTCAGTGTAAGGCATAACTATGGTTAGGTTAGGCAATTGAAAGCAAAGACAAGAATGGATGTTGAAAAGTAAAATAGATTAAAACAGGTATACTATCATGTGATATCTTCAACGCATATATAACTAAGAAAATAATAGATTAGAAAGAGTTTTATTTTGAAAAAACAAGTGCAATTAATAAATATTAAATTATATAATTAATATTTATTTATTAAAATTTAATACAATTAATGTTTATATTTATATAATTAATATTTATTTATTAAAATTTAATTTAATTAATATTTACATTTATATAATTAATATTTATTTATTAACATCTAATACAATTAATGTTTACATTTATATAATGGATATTTATTTATTAAAATTAATACAATTAATGTTTACATTTATATAATTAATATTTATTTATTAACATCTAATACAATTAATGTTTACATTTATATAATTAATACATAAGTTTATATTAATATTATTCTTTATTATTAATTAAAAAATTAATATATAAGTCTATATAAAAAATGTTAGGACAACTGATGTTAGAAAAGAAAGGTTTGAATAGAGTCAAAAACTCCTGTTTATGAATAAACGATTAAATTGTCTTACTTACTACCAAAGAAAAATAACAAAGCAATCAGTTGACCCAAACGCACGAGTTACATCTAATTCTTTCTTATGACAACTTTATAAGGAAATTCACTAATAAAAAAATATATTATAATTAATATACAAATCACTCTTGATTATCACAAATATATATAAATCACTCATATTTATCTTGTCTTAATTTTTCCTTGTGATTAAGACCTCAAAATGAATGATGAAAAGAAACTCTCAAATAAAGGGCAATTTAAGCTCATACAGTGAATAACACAAAGGCTTAAAGCTTGCACACCTAGAACACTTAACAACTTATAAGTATTAGAGTACTGTATATACACTACAAAAAAGTAAAAAAGATAGCGTTGCTTAATAATAAATGCAAAATACACAAAACCGACGCTTACGCGTTGAAGTAGTGTCGATCACGAAGTGGATACTAAAACATTGAAAGCTAGTTAAAGTTAGTGTCAACCATTACAATAGACGCAAATAATGTCGGTCTAGCCCGCACTAAATATGGAATGTTGGCATCGGTCAGGCTGTCCCAAAGGCTGACACAAAATGAGGACTAAACAAAATTAGTTAAAAATTGAAAACAAACTTAATCTGAAAAGAAAAAGAAATTATAGGGTTTCAAAGTTCGAATACAAACATATACAAAACCAAATTTCATTGTTCACAGTTTCATTAACAATGAATTTAACATGTTCAATATTTTCCAGTATTGCCTTAAACATCCACACAGTCTCAGATTCCACATCACAGCACCATTACAGTAAATAAAGGGTACCGAAATAGAATTCATAAAGCACCTATATAGAATGAAAATATTGACCCTTGGAGAGAACCAAAATGTTGAACCAAAATCAGCTCAAAATAGCAAACCACAATCACTTATCAATCCCCTAACTCAAAATACTTCACTTGACGGCCACCGAAGACTAAAAGAGTTATCGTCACAATCCAATTGATGTCAGCTCTTGTGTAGACAAAGAAGCAATTTCTAGAGCCAAAGAACCAATTTCAATCGATGGAAACTAATTTTCAAGGACAAAGAACATTTTTGTGAAATTGGAATGAAAAATAAGGAAAAAAAGAATGAAAGAACGAAGGTGGGGGGGATGAGTAGCGCCGCGAGGTTGAGAGGAAGGACAAAGTTGCGAAATGAAATTAAAAAAGTGAAATCCTAATAAAAACACTAGTGCATCGGCTTTAGCATTGGCTTGACCGACACTACTATCTATTTTAGTTTAACATCGACTAAGCTGATGCTATATATATATATATATATATATATATATATATATATATATATATATATATATATATATATTTATATTTTTAAAAAAAT
>Ga0099824_1008512_pt1 | contig 13102 bp, 3 predicted proteins | sample SiratrowhiteBW_FD_76837 | JGI IMG/M metagenome (GOLD analysis project Ga0099824, IMG submission 76837) | Root nodule microbial communities of legume samples collected from California, USA - Siratro white BW | ecosystem: Host-associated > Plants > Roots > Nodule | place: USA: California... | reverse complement strand
ATATTAGTCTTGTTTTCAAAAGCAAGCCGGAGAGGCCATTAACTAAAAAGGGGTTTGTACCCAACCCAAAAAAAAAAAACCCACAAAAAAAAAAAAAAAAAAAAAAAAAAAACAAAAAAGAAAAAAAAAAAAAAAAAACCTGAGATAAAGAACCTTAAACCTACCATTCCCCTGGAGAGTTGTTGTCAAGAATTTGAACTTTCACATATAAGGTTTCACCAGCGGTTCCACCAATGACATACTGTCAAACAAACGGAGGTGGATGATTTGTTTTAGACAGAAGATTTTCAGCTTAGTAAATTGCGCCACATTGAGAGATGGCATTTACAGCAGATATTGCATTATCAATACCTTCATATCACCAATGATAGTGCCCGTTTCGAAATTCTCACTTTTTGATTCAAAGTCGTTGTCATTTCCATGCTGCAGGTCTTGACCAATGATAATAGGTGCTTCTCCCTATTGATCACAAGCAAAGAAGGATAACATACACCAAATCAAAACCACTTTGATCCAATATAATAAACTAACCACATTCCACATTTTGAAATCATTCATTCTAATTCCCCAAGAAAAAATCATGCTTAAAGCTTACCATAGAGAAATCCTTGTCAGAATCCAATCCTGATCAAAATGCATAAACAAAAATTAACCTCATGAGGGATCTAGCATACATAGAAACTTCAATGGTTAAAAACACAGAGAAAGTTTCCAATGAGATTCTGATATAGTTCATCAACAAATACAAAGCTTGTATTCAACATCATTCTGATCCCACCGTATACCAGAAGAATTAACCATGCTTGGCCTTTATTCAATATCTCACTGACCCCACATCATGCAATTTTCCGGAAAGATACCCTCTTAAAATAGACAGAGAAAACCAACATGAAAAAAGAAAAGAACCCGAAAAGCAAAACAGAGACACGTTCATGACTGAAACAAAAAAAAAAAACAAAAGAAAAGAAAAGAAAAGAGGAAGCAATGAAACAAGGGTGGATCAGGGAGAACCCAGATCGCATTGATGAAAAAGTGGAAGGCTTTGAAAGGCTGAGAGCAACAATTTTAATGGTAATGTTGTTACCTTACGATAATAGCAGCAGGTTGGGTTGTGCAAACAAAAAGAACAAGGTTTGTTTGATCTATTTTGAGGTGGCACTGTGTGTTGTTCCTTTGAGGTTCAACTTGTGTCTTCCCTTGTTGACAACCTTTTCAACTTTGGATTTTTAAGAATGAAAACAAGGCATGGGATTGAATGAGAGAGAAAGAGAAAACAAGAGAGAGAGGCGGCAGAAGAAGGTGCAACAAAAATCAAGAACCAAATTTTCATATTTGTAGGCGCAAATAGTGAAAAAAGAGTTCGGTTCGGTTTATTCCTTTGCTTTCGGTTCACGAACCGGTTTGACCGGCTTTAGTTTTATGTGAGGTGCGTGGGAAGTTTCCTTCTTCCTTCTAACTTAGTTTGATGATTAAGAATAATGGTTTACTTTTAAATTTTTTTATTTAAGGTTCAACTCATATTGTTTATCTTGTGAAAGCAAAAAATTGAATTATTTTTCACTATTAAGACAAAATAATTAACAAATAAATGAGCTTAACACTATTCTTACAATGGATGGACATGTACATATTAGTTAAATTATGAACAAATACAATTAATATATATATTATATCTTAGATTAAGTAAAAAATTATTGCAAATCAATTAATAACAAACCATAGGTTGAGAATGAAATTTCACATTAAAATCTGCTCAAACTTTAATTATCTTCCACTTTGTTAATTTAAACCTTTTACGCATGAATTCATACTTTAATTGAACTTTTCCAAATGTCTAAGACAGTGTACATGACATAAATAAAGTAAGAATAAGATATTCAAAAACGAATCCAAATCTAGACAACATACAATTAAATCAATCAAATAATCCCTTTGAGTCCAAATCTAGAAAAAAAAAATTCTACTCAACGTAAACATGGTAGAACATTCAAAGAAATAAAAGAATGAAATATAGAGAGGATAAAATTACAGAGTGACCATTTTCTCATCATTTAATGATGAAAACAAGGTTTTAAATGTTTAAATTTTTTTGAAAAACTTATTAAAAACTAATGACTACGATGATAAGTCCAACCAAATACAAAATTAAATCTTTCATAAAAAAAATTATTATTACAAAACTCTAAATGACTTATATATGATTAAAATATCTTTCACTTTCAAGTTATGTTTTTTTTTTTAAATGTTATTTATTTCAAATTTAAGACTTATTTTTTTCTTCACTTAAATGCATCATAGTCTAATAGAATATTTATATGTCCATAATATTTTAATAAGTAATTTATCTATACGAGTCTTTATTGATTGCTCAATATGTTCTTAATCTTAAATCATGGTTTTAGTTAGCTTGTTACCTCCAAATATTTAAGTCCTCGTCCCAAAATCTAAAATAACATTTTGTATGACTTTTTTTATAATCAAAAGTACATAAATAAAAGTGTAATAATCTTCTTAAAGAAAAAAAATAAATAAAAAGACCTTTTTAAGGCTTATAGTTTTTCTTTACTATTAGCCTGATTTTCTAAAATTTCTTTTAACTACTTTAAGTACTTTTAATCTTGCTTTTTAAAAAAAAAAAAAAAGTGAATCAATATACAATCAATAGAAATAATTCATTACTATTATTACAAATCTTAAATGTACACTTTTAGTACATATTATATATTGATAATTTTATATAAAAGGTTAATTTTCTCAATCTAACCATTTAAGTATATTTCAAATCATCCATTCATGTCACTGTTTGATAAAATTAATAATAGAAAGTAACATTTTCCATATACTTACTTCTCTTCGTGTTTACAATTAAATGACTTAGACATATACTATTAAAAGAATAAACAAATATTAAATACCATTTATTAAACATGTTTTAATAATGTAACTAGCTAAATTTTAAACAAATAGAGTTTGCATTAAGTGATTGTTATTTTGTTAGGTAGGTTTTAGATGTTATAATCACTTAGTGAAAAATTGCATCATTGATGATATTTTATTAAATTGAGGAATTCATGACATATTAAATGTTTTTGTTGTTATGCTTCATGTTTTAACTTCATATGTAGTCTCCTATGATTTTTGTGCTGGGATGGGTTCTGGTGAGTAGGTGAAACATATTCCCCAAAAGTCTGTCTCATCCTCACTCTTGACAGTATTGCTAAGATTTCTTGTTCCTTCATAACTAAATGCTTTTTAAACTCTTTTTTTTTTTTTTTCTTTGTTCACAGAGCAATCATGGTATTGTGTATTTTAATAAAAGAATTTAAGTCAATAATTTGTTATAGTAAAAAAAATTGAAATATTTTATAAGAGAATACATTATTTGAGTATGGAATTTTCAAATAAATTAAAATTTTATTAAAAGTTGAATTATTGTTAGAAAATTTTCAATTTCATTTTCATCTATAAGGTATTCATTATTTTTTTTTAATTTTAAATTCTCTTCTCAATTCAAGTTTGGTTTCAAGATAATCAGCTTGCGTAAAAACAAGACATGGTTAGAATAATTATGATGACTAGAAGGTTTTTTTTTGACGTTGATAAAAGTCAATAATTTTGTTGCTGTTGATCATGATTATTTTTCACTAATTTTTGTCAGGGTATTTTTTTTTTTTCAATTTATACATGAAACAAAAATAGGCATAAAACAAGCGGTAGATTATATGAATTTCCATATTTGTCGAAGCATCTTATTTTATTGTATACAACATACATAACTCATAGCAGTAACATATAACATATAATCCAACCAACATGTAACATACAGATATATTATATAAAATCATAGATATAGTACCTTTTTATGAAAGAAAACTGGAGAAAACTCTTTACTAAATAAAGAAAACCAATAATATATAAAATAAAGTTTTTAATTTGTTGTTGATTTATTATTAAAATTAAAAATGAATTAATGATATGTGTTGATCAGATCTTCCAAAATAGTTTCTAAAAGGGAAAAATAAATAAATACTTTCATAAATTAGAATTAGTTTATACACAAGTTAGAATAATAATTTTAAAAATAATAAAATATAGTTTCTACAAATTTAAATATTTATAAAATAATTTATATTTATGAAACATATTTGTCATTTTGTATAGTTTTAAAATTAATTCAAAATTTTGGGAACTCTACTTGTTTTTCTTTCAAAATGTAATCACTCTGGAAAACTTGGGTTTGGTTTACAGGTCCTAACTTTTTAATTAAAAATACAAATACTAAACGTATTTAAGTTAATTAAATTTAAATTTTACCAACATCTAAATATAAGTTAAAAGTATATTGAACACTAAATTACATATATCAACCATCTCTTTAATAATATTTTTATTTCATTTATGGTGTATTTGGATCTTTCTATTGTTTACTCTTGGAAGATTTATCTACTTGATGCAGTACAATAAATTTTAAATGGTAAATAAAAAAAATACAGAATGTTTTAATTTAAACTTTAAAAACCATATATAATTTACTAAGGTTGCTGGTGGAGAAAGTCCAAAGTTTTTGCAGGATAAACCAGTTTAACTTCTGTATCGGGCTAATTTTAATTACTATTAATTAAATAATCATACTTGAGACAAGATATTGAAAGTCCAAAGTAGCACGTGCCAATCTTTAATTACTGCAATTAAAGAAAATGTTGGCCACATGGTTGAAGCTTCACAAAAACCTCATCACCCCCAAAAAATTTGCAGCTGAAAACTATGCCTATTTGCATATAATTTAATGTGATTTTGAGTTGTTACAGATCACACGCTGTGTCATCATTAATAGACGCTAGAATGATAGAAGGAGAATCCAAACATACAAAACCTTAAAAGGGTCATTCCATAGAGGTATGAATATTTATACTCAAATTTTATCCAAGGAAGAAAATGAACCGAGGTTGAGGAAGATCAGTTATAAAGCAACATAAATACATTTCAACCGTCTTGGATTGGTGATTTGTTTGGGGAAGATAGGTCAAGTTCATCTTCAACGAAGTACTTAAGTTCAAAAGATGTTGTCACAGGAAACTAATGTAAACCTTGTTCCTATCGAATACAGTGAAAGACGAAAACCCGTGCACTTAACCCAATGTAGCAACAAACACTTCAACAACTTGCATTTGGTAATTGTGAATTTTATCGAAAAAATTATGCATGTCCGAACAATTGTGTCGTGTAAGTGAAGTAATTTTATAAAGTGAACCACTGTCCATAGTGTTGGGTATCCAATACAAGTAAAAAAATGGTGATTATGAATATGATGTTAGGAGAGTTCTTCATTCCAAAGTTTTATGATTGAAATGATTATTCACTAATGCAAAACTCATTAGGTGTCATACACATGAATGTAAAAATTATGGTTATTTTATGTTCTCGAGTTTTGACAATGATTTAAAAAAGTTAGACGGTAAACATATTTTGCGGTCTATATTGTCACTAATTTACAATTATCTCTATTGTTGCGTATGAAGCGTATATATGTAATATTATTTTTATTTATCTTGAGTTCGAAATAATCATCAGATTATATTGTAGGCATTCATTTCTTAAATGTGTAATTTAGTGACCTTTAGAATTGTACATTTCAAAACCTTCAAAACGTAAAAAGTTAAATCCTAGTCTACAATATATGTATGTCATAGTGCATAATCTAAAATACATATTTTGTATTTTACATTTTACAACTCGAATTACATATTTTTACTCTGTATTGTATTCTATAATGCATAACCTCAAATATATTAATACATTTCACAATTTATTTTTAGATCTGAAAATATATTTAAGATTATATAATTTAGAATGTATTAATATATTACATATTGTATATTTTAAAATGTACAATTATAATATATTCATTTTTTAAAAAGTGAATTTACTAAAAATTTAACGAAATTTATATTCTACAGTATAGAATTAAAAATAAATAAAATTGTGTTTCATGTTATACATTCAGAATATATTTTAAATTTTACAATTTGAAATACAAGTTTAAGGAAGATTAAAATTGAAATTTCAAATTTTATGGGATTGTAGCTTCAAAGTACGGGTGCAGAATGTAATGGCCCCTTACTTAATCAACCCATTCTGGCTCAACGGCCCACCACTCTCTAAGTCCACTCATATCTCCCCAACACGGACTGTTTCTTCCTGGACCTTCATAACTTCTTCTTGCACCTTTATAAAATCTTGTATTTCTAAAAGACCCTTATTGAAAAGATTTAAGTGTTATTTGGTAAGTGAGGGTGATGTTATACTCACATTCGGATTAGTCCATCCAAAATAGAAAAATATATTTAGGATTACATCTCTTAAATTTTAATTTAGAAGTTATTTTTTATTCTGAAATAGACTAATTTAAAAGATAATTTTGTATTCTGAAATAAATTAATTTCGAAGTTAAAACAAAACATATTTTTGATTATACAATCTGAAATGTATTTTTGAATCTAAAGTTAATTTTCAAAATTTAAAAATAATTTTTGGAATGAAAAAATGATTTTCAGAATTTGAAAACTAGTTTTAGGATCTGAAAATAACTTATCCAGAAATTCTTTCTAGATTCCGAAAATTTAGATTTCGAAAGTTATTTTCGAATCTGAAAATATTTTTCAAACTATATAATCCAATTTTTATTTTTATGAAAATTACTTTTGAAAATATAGAGGGAAATAACTAAAAGTATTAAAATCATTTATTAGATTATATTTGAAGAGATTTTAGTCTTTTTCATGTTCTCTCCAAAGGTGCAGGAAGGAAGAGCTATGGAGTTAGAGGAAGAAGCAGTCACCAACACGAACTACTCTGCTGCGGCTTCAGCCTAGTTTATTTTGTTCAAATGTGACCTAAAACATTTATTAAATAATTTATTTTAATTTTTCTAACCCAATTGAGGCTTGAAATAAATTCAAAAAAGGTAGGTGAATTATATACATTTTAACATCTAAATAATTAAATCATAAAATACAAAATTTAATTTAAGATGTATTTATAATAGATATTTGAAAATAAATAATTTTTTTTATAAAAATAGTATATAGTACAAAACACTATTTTTAATATATAATTATTCAAAAAATATATTTTTTTAAAATATTAAAAATAAACTGACTAAAATGACAAATGCATGTGGAGCTAGCTATTTCAATTTGAATTGTGACGAGGGCTGCCTTAAGAACCAGTTTTCTGTTCTTTCTCTATTCAAAAAGATATCACCAATAGTCATAAAAGTTTGGAATACTTTCATACTTTTAAATAATACGAGATAAAATAATGTTTAAATAGATAAATGTTCAATTCTGTCCTATGGTCAATAGAAGTCGTCAAATTGGAAAGCTATTTTTGTATTGGTATTTGAGTTTCTTAAATAACTTGGCATGAGAAGTATTTAATCAAATAAACATCCAATTATATACCATTTCTAATAGTAATGGAATCAATTAATAATTTTGTTTAAATTTAACTAAGGATAAATAAATAATTTATGTTAGCTTATATCTTTTATACTACTATTCTAAAAAAGATTTATACTAAAAATTTACGAAAAAAAGAAGAAGCAAGAACTAGCAGATTACAAATTTACTATATATGTAGATAATGTAGTTATCAGTATATAAACCATTTTCTATTGTTTCAAACATGATCTGCTATATATATAAAAAAATACTAGTAATAAAAGTCAAAGTATCTTTACAATTATCTTTTTAGATTACCTGTTATATAAAGAGATGCAAAGTGCCCATGTTTGCTCACCAAGTATATGATCAAATTCCAAGTAAAGCAGATATTGTAAGGTTTGTGATAGCATCATCATGTCTCTTTCCAAAATCCCCCAAGTTGTGCTGAAATCCTCTTCCAACCAATGCATGATGCCAGTGATAGCATTTGGAACTGCAGCTGATACAAACAAAAGCAGTGCAGAAACCACAAAACTGGCAGTTATAGAAGCTATCAAACTGGGCTACACACACTTTGATACTGCATCAATCTATGGATCTGAAGAGGCCCTGGGAGAAGCCATAGCTGAAGCTCTTCAACTCGGTCTCATCAAGTCTAGGGAGGAGCTCTTCATCACCTCTAAGCTCTGGCTCACTGACAATTTTCCTCATCTTGTTCTTCCTGCTCTGCAGAAATCTCTCCAGTAAGCAAATTTTCATCCTTTTCCACATTAAAACCACAGTAATAAGATTTTCATGTGTGGTTATGGTTGTTTTAGTCAGTATATGTGTTTTGGAAAATAAAAAACATTAGGGGTTATTTATTTCAGTGCATCAGATTGGTCCATTGTTTACTTACCAATCAAAAACAAAGAATATGTGGGATGCAATCAATTCTTCGATTTCTAACTCTATCTATGTTTTATTTTGATCAGTTACATTAAATTTACTGTCATATTATCGGTGATTGCACTGAATTTTCAGTTGGAAATGTTTCCCTAAGAAACATACATATTAGAGTTCCATGATGAAATATGTTGTAGAGAATATGATGCATATGCAGTTATGCACCCTACGGCTAAGTAGTAATTTAGCTGGATGACCACAGCTGTGTGAATGAGTAGTTTGATAGGTTGGTTCTTAGCTTCCATGATCATCTTCTCTGGACTCCATGATTATATTGGTTATCTAGTTTCCATGATCAACTTCATGAGGTATGTTCAGGGTCACATGGATCTTTGTTTAAAGTTCTGATAAATACTCCTTTTTCTATTGTTTGAAGCAACTAAACTAATTTTTTATTCTAACCCAGAAACTGTGAAAAAATAAATAAATAAATAAACTTGACAGCCTACATCAATCTTTAGAATTTGAAGAAAAATTTAGTTCTTGGATCTTAACTGTGAGAGGTGAAGTTAAAAATGGATCTGGATATGATCCATTTGCCAAATTCAAGCATCTGTGCTGTCAGACTAATGAATCAATAAGAGGGCAATCGCTAGTGTAAAAGTAAAGTGATGCCTTGGTGACTGGTTGTGAGATTTTCACTATAGGTACAATTATATTATCTTAGAATTTGACTCAAAAGGTATGGATTATCCTCCATACACTATTTTGGCCATATCATTGGTTGACATGAAATTTTCATCATGCATGATGTATGTATATTGCATAAGGAATGAGAGAATACAGTGCTGAATTGATGACATAATGCAGGAGGCTGAAATTAGAATATTTGGACCTTTATTTGATCCACTGGCCCATCAGTGTGAAACCTGGAGATTGGAAACCTCCATATAGTGAAGAGGTAATAACAACATTTGACTTAAAGGGTGTGTGGACAGCAATGGAAGAATGCCAGAAACTAGGCCTTGCAAAATCTATAGGAGTCAGCAACTTCACATGCAAGAAACTTGAAGATCTACTCTCATTTGCTACCATTCCCCCTTCTGTCAATCAAGTAAACCCATGAATTCATCTTGGTCTTTTTCTTACTCATGTTAATTTAGTTTCACAAGCGTTGACCATACCCTATTTCTTTACACTTTTACCAAATAGGTGGAGATGAATCCTGCTTGGCATCAGAAGAAGCTAAGAGAATTCTGTGAAGCAAAGGGTATAATCATAACTGCATTTTCTCCTCTGGGAGCCAAAGGGGCTAGCTGGGGATCCAATGAAGTCATGGACAGTGAAATACTCAAGAACATTGCACAAGCCCATGGCAAAACTATTGCCCAGGTTACAATTTTAAGATTGTTTCATATTCAATCAGTTGAATTTATCTTTTCTTATATCATATCATAAACGGTGAATTCATCTTAAACAGCCAATAAATTAAAGAATTAAGAATATATGATGTATATCAGGAGATCCCTTTGAAAATAAGGCAACTACATGAATAAAGTATAGATTTTGATTCTTTAACAGGTGATGAGTAAAGTTAATTAATGTTATGAGTTGGTTTGTGATAGGTGAGTCTTAGATGGTTGTATGAACAAGGTGTGACTATGGCGGTGAAGAGCTATAACAAAGAGCGAATGAAGCAAAACTTGGAAATTTTTGATTGGTCTCTTACAAGAGAAGACCATGAAAAGATTAATCAGATGAAGCAGGTTCGAGTCAACAACGGGCCAGTGGTGTTCTTTGATAACCTTTGGGATGGGGAAACTTAGGTTTCATATCTCAAAAATACTATCAAAACTCAACTTATTATCGCTTAACTTTAAATGGTAGTGGAATAAGGGGAGATTTGTCATTCACATCCAAATGACATTCTGTACCTTCTCTTTTTCATTTGATTATATGAAGTAGATAATATCACAAAAAATCTGGTCTAATATATAAAAATTAAATTCAGAATCTCTTCGAAAAATCCCAGATTTTTATTAATATTTTAATTTTGAGATCTTATATACGTTCAAAGTTTGATCCTTTGACTAATAAGTAACTTGTGAGTTAAATATGTAAAATGGAATCTGATGGAAGGAGACAGAAAAGTGTAGAAGTTGTAAGACGCGTTCCACCCACAAAATTTCTGGAACCTTTCAAAAAATAAACAAAACATGGTTGAAGATAAGCCTTTTCCACCCTCTTTTGTTTATGGTGCAATTTATGGACCATTCTTCTTACATTTCTCCCTCATCAAATCAAATAATCTCTTCATTTTTTAAAAACTTTTCTAAATTTTTTAAAGGAACCCAATCATCCAAATAAATGCTTATTTTAATAAATCCTGCCAAACAAACCCAAGTCACATCCCATTATTCAAGCGTCTTCTTAAGTATTTATAAAATAAAATAATAAGAAAAAAATTAAATAATTTTTTCATAAGATAAGGAATTTTTTTCATATATTTCTTGAATTATTGTTTTCAATTTCTATATAAATTAATTTTATTTTAGAAATATTAATGGAGAACTTTTTTCCAAATAAATTATACTTTTTTTCAACTTTTAATGTTAATTTACTTGAAGAGATAAATTTTATATATTATTGTAAATATTATTATTTAAACTATGATAATTACTGTTATCTTTTTATCTTTCATCACAAGCAAAAAGAGAATCTAATTTTCTGGTAGGAACCTAAGGTACTTCTACATATTTCGATTTTTGAGACAAAATGGTCTAAAATCCTCTAGAAATTAGTTCCACTTAAATATAAAAATATCTATACTATAAAAGTGATCCGAAATATGATTTAAACCAATTAGAATAGACTACTAATATAACCTTTTTTTTTATACTTTTATCTAATTATAGTTTTTCATTTATTTGCTAATTTTTATATTAGTTATTTTAAAAGTCATAGTAAAAATTATTTTTAATAATTAACAGCGTACATATTTTCACATTTACAATGACAATTAAACCCTTGATATATTTATTATAAAACTCAATAATTTTCTCATATCATATAATAGTAATAATAATTAATGATTAGATAATAATAATATAGAACTCTTTACATATTAACATACAATATATTTTAGTAATTTAATTAAGGTATACTCAATATGAAGAATTTCACATTACCATTTAATCTTGTATCATTATGTATAACAAATTTTGTTCATTCTTAAATAACCACTTAAATTAATTTATTTGGATAATAACTTTTCAAACAGGGTTAAAAAATTCATAGCGAAATTTTAAATATAAAATACGATTGAAATTAACTTAAACCTGCTTAAATAAATTTAACAATGCAGAATTAATTTACCAAAATTGAAAAAAAATGGTAATGAGGATACTTTTTATAGGGAGTTGGTCGTTTTGATTCAACTTTTTTATTAAAAAGTGACCCGAACCAAAAAATAATAGATTAAATACAATTTAGTTCGACTTTTCCGTTTTTACAGTATAAAATTATTTTTAAGTAATTATTACAGAATTATTATATTTATATAAGACACTTTTTAAATAACAATATTTATTATTAGCTTTAATCTTTACTTTTATATTTATAATTTCATCTTTATACTCAGTAAATAAACTCCATATTCTTATAATTAACAATTATAATATAAATTTGTTATCATGTTTTGATAAAAATAAGTATTTTACAAGTAAAATTAAAGAGTAATTAACTTAAAAGTATATAATATTTATAAGCTGTTTAATTTGATTTGGTTAGATTTTTATTTTTAAATTGAATTTTGAACTAAATTATTTGATTGAAGATAAAATAAATAAATAAATTACAAAATCAATTTTAATCGATTTTGTCAATGGATGTTTATATATATATATATATATATATATATATATATATGTATATATATATATATACATATATATATATTATATTTTCAAGTTTCAAGGGAATAAATATTGCCAAGTGTTTGCATTCCAAACGTTAAATAAACCAATTAATTTTTAAATAATTTTTCTTTCTTTCAACACTTGTTCCATTACTTATCCATATCACCGTGGTTTTTGTTTCTTTTGGCTGATTTGGACACTTTATCAAATTGTATAATCAAATCATATATAATTGTGAGGTGTACTTGTTTCGTGTAGACTGGACCCAAATTTGTTAAATATTGCGTGTTTCCATAAAATGAAAAATATAAGATCTGTGTGTATATTTATTTTGGTCTGAATCTTAAACCTAGCATTTTAAAGTATAATGAAAAAATAACTCAATGAATTAAAATGTAATAATAGAAATTAAGAAGTTAAAAAATTATAATTTGTTTAAAAATTTAAAATTTAAATAATTAAATAAAGTTAACTATAATCAAAGAAAATATAATTGTGATAACGTGAGATGTGGGTTTAGAAAGCCCATCGTGCAACTGAAATTTTGTGTTTATACGTGTTGCTGTTTTATATATATATATATATATATATATATATATATATATATATATATATATAGGTAGATAGATAGAGTGTAAAAGTGATAAATAGATGGGTTTAAAAAGATACTCTAAATAGCATATTGAGATAAGTAAGTATGGAATTTAATGAATTTAAAATTTGGAAGTGTGAACTTATTAATCATAGGACATCAATTCAATTGAAATATGTGAAGAATTTTTATTTTTTATTTGTGCTTTTGTAGAGATGAAGCTGTAGTTCTTGCTGTCCAATTTTTTTTTTTTTTTTTTTTTT
>Ga0099824_1008511_pt1 | contig 13102 bp, 8 predicted proteins | sample SiratrowhiteBW_FD_76837 | JGI IMG/M metagenome (GOLD analysis project Ga0099824, IMG submission 76837) | Root nodule microbial communities of legume samples collected from California, USA - Siratro white BW | ecosystem: Host-associated > Plants > Roots > Nodule | place: USA: California... | reverse complement strand
ATTATCAATATTATTATTATTGCTAATATAATAAAATTAATAATATTATTGATATTATTATGTTATTATTACTGTTGATATTATTATTATATTATTAATAGTATTGTTAATATTATTATTATTAATATTATTTATATTTAAATAAAATTGTTGTTATTATTAACAAAATATTATTGTTTTTATTATTAATTTTATTATTAGTAATATTATTATGATTATTATTATTATTATTATAAATATTATTAATAATAACAATAATTATAATAAGAATGTTAATAATCATATTATAACAACAATGTTGCTCTGGTTTAGTGGTAAGTTTAGTTCTATTCTCACCTGGTGCACAATATTGATAAAATAATTTTTTTAAACATATATAAAAAGATAAATCTGTATATAACATTCTATCAATAAATTATATACAGAATAAATTCGTATATAAATTACCTACATACTATATGTAAAATGATTACATATGAACTTTTGACCATTACATATGGATTTTGCTTGTATGTAATTTTAATTTTTTTTGTAGTGTTTATATCAATTGATCTATGTTTTGGTGAATATCTTAGTGTTATATTAGTCATTTAATTATTGAACTTTATAAGTATAATGAGTTTTTATACACTTATAAAAGGTGCTTTAAAACAATTAGTGTGCCTTTTGGTGATCATATAAATAATGACATTGTTTTCCTAATTACATTAGACCCAAAATTATTTTCTTAATCTTGTTTTCCTAAAGGTTTGCTTAGCCTTGGGATTTCTTTGTTAGTTCTATTAATTAATGTATGTTGTGCCTTGAATTTTGAGTTGGGATGTGAAGAGTGATTACATTTTAAATATTTTATTTTTAGTTTCTAATTGAATATGATTTAAGTTTACGAAATGGAAATATTTTCTTACATTATCATTCTATTGTAAATTGTTATATATGATGATATTATTATTTTATGATAATTATTTTCATGAAAAGTTTGACAAAATAAAATAAAACCTAGCTCAGTTTGTCAAATATTTTTTGAAAATCTTTTGAGTACGTTTCCCAAAATTCATGCACCTTCTTATGTTTTGTTGAAATATAACTTTTTTTCAAATATATACTTGTTTCTTTCCGTCTAAAAAAATCATTTTAGAAAAATGATTTCATTAGATACTTTTTATAAAAAAAATATTATTTAAATTTATTATAAGAATATTTATTTTTTCAAACAATTGTATTTTTTTAAAAATAGGCAAAATTTATGAAAATATCTTTTCAACTCAACAAAGGAGTTTCCTTGTCTTGATGTATTCTCTAATGCAATGATAAATTAAAACTATAAATTGTAATATTATAGTTGTTGGGTAGAAGGGATAAAATTTGATTGTGTTTGACCATTGTGTCTCTGAAGTTTATAATGTGAGTTAAAATTGTGATTTTGATGCTATGTTTCCAACAAGTAGTCATCTTACAAGCATTCTTTGATGCTATGCTTTTAATTGTGAGGAAAATAATTTTTGTTACTACTTCGTACTCACTAGAACTGAAATATGAAGGAAAATGTTAAGACACAAGAGTAGAGTCAAAATGATAAACAAAATAAATACAGGTATTTCAGAATGCAGTGGTTTTAAATGTTCTATTTGATTATAAGTATTAGTTAGTTGACACACCAGTTGAGATGTTAAAGGAATAAAATACGGTTGCCATAAATTAGTGTTAAAAAGGGATTAAATTGCATATTTTTTTTTTCATATTTCAATGACAAAAATGGTGATTTTTATCTTTCAAAGAATAAAATGATGGATCTCAAACCTTTAAAAGATCAAAATGTTGTTTATCTTCCAAAAAGTAAATAATTTAATGAAGCATCATGTGTCTCTAAAAGAGAAAAAGTTTCTATCTGCTAATGAATAATCTGTATTATGCTGTTATGCTCTAATTCTAGCTTAACAAATGTTATTATCATTAAAAAGTATAAAATATTTTACCAACTTTTGCCTCATCAACTACTCATTAATAGTACAAATCATATTTATTAAGAGACATGATGAATTAAATTACTATAGCTCTTACAAAGGACAAATATGCTTTAACTGAGACAATCCTAGTCAAATAAGATAGAATCTGTTATAATTTTGTTTTTTCCACTATTTAATTTTGTTATATATTCAAAACTAAAACTTGAAATGACTTGTTAAGCTGGAACTCATTCATATACTCACTAATCTAATGTTTTGTTTAGTTGGAAGAGTAGATTTGAAAGAATTTGAATGAATTGTGTATAGATGATAAGGTTATTTGGATTAATTGATAGATAGTAAGATTTGAAGGGATTTAAAAAAAATGTTTGTGAAATTTTAGGAATGATTTGATAGATGTTATAACTTTTTTTTATTTTTTTAATTGATATGTTTGTGAAATAACTAATTGACCCTTGTGCAAAAGGGTGTTTTGTAATTTTCAACTCACTTATAAGGACGGTTTTGTAATTTCTAATTTCATCTCTTCAAATCTCTCCCTATGAGATTCCATCCATCCTTCCAAATTAATGCAACCAAACAGATTTTATCCCATAATTTATCTTCTTAAACAGTACATCCACACAAAATTGGTTCAACTAGATATTAAGTCATTTTTGCACTGTCATTAGTGAAACAATTTGATAAGTCACTTTATTGAATGAGTAAGAAAAAACATGCATCTAAACCAAAAAAACATGTGTCTTAATTACACTAGAGACCTCATAATTATACAGTGAACATAATAAATACAATACAATAATATTAGATGACATATTGAACCTAGACACATGTATCCAACTCAGACATAATGGATGTTTTAGAAAAGGTCATTTCCATTTAGGTTGAGTGTATAATTTTGTTATGTGTTCGTTTAAAAGCTTATCTTGATGCGATCTTAAATGTGCTTGAGTAAAGGTTCAACTTTTGAGGCCTTGATTTTTTACCACCAATGCTTGTGGATGATGAATTGGTGACACAGATTTGTCTAAAATAGTTGGATTTCTCCACCACAGCACAAGATCTTCCTGAAGTTTGTAAAATTCATTTGAGGTTGAACCATAGGATGCCCCTAATTGAGTAATAAGCTCAAATATATTCCATTAAGAAACATTACCCTTATTATGATTTAATTTCTTTTCTACAAAAAAATGGTTTCTTTCGTTCTTTATTGATTGCAACATATAAAGTTTATTTTTTGAACTGAAGGGTCTTCCATCAAATTTGTCTTTTAATCGAACCATATGTTAGTTTATCAGTTATATTGTTTTGGTGTCTTACAAAAGTCATAAATTTCCGGCAAGTAAAAGACATGATTATGATGATGTTTTTGGTAAATTCTTTGCCCCATTACCGACAGAGTTGGATTTCAGTGTTTTGAAAAGTTTGAAAGTAATTCCCACCAAGCTTTTCAAATGGGGTGTTGGATTGGGTAGAACTTCCATATTGATTTCTAAAAAATAAAAGAGAACCAAGTTGTTCTGTTTCATGTAAGAAACGAATTTATTCTATCTAAATTTTTTTCCATCTACATTAATAGAATGATAAGTATCCTTGTTCATGAGAAAGTTTTGGTGTCCAAAGACTTGGTTCACAATTTGTAAAATGCTCCGACAATCAACTTTTTAACATTTTCACCCTCACACGGATCCTACAAAAATTCTCCCTTTAATTGCATACATACATCACTAAATTCAACTAGTGTTTCCACTTTCTTTCTAATTGTATGAATATTTTTCAACGCCAAACAACGGAAAATTCAAAATCTTCTAAAATATAAGTAATGCGGTTCATCCTTACCAACAATGGTAGTATGAATCTATGAATTAGCAATACTTGTATTATTTTAAATGTCATCCGGTCAAACACGATTTTGACCTTTACATCTATCTTAAACGTGTTAGACACTCCATAATAGATATCGAGTCAAAAACATATTTTTTTCATTGATTTGTCTGTCTAGATTTTGATCTCTGTATAAGTAAACATATATCAATTCTTTTAAAATATTTCTAAAGTTTAAGAACAATATACACATAAAATATAATATAATGAAAAAAAAACATCACTCAACATTTATTTTTGTTATTATAGAAAATTTAAAATATAACAAGCTATTTTAACGAGTAAATATGTGTTTTACACGATACAATTTTTTCAAATCGTTTTAAACTCTTCTTTAAAAATATCAAATGCTTGTTTATTATAAGAAAAAGTAAATACACAACAATATATAGTATTGATTATCATTCTACATTCATTCATAATATATGCATACACACATTATAGTATCAACAAATTGTTAATCCAAATAAAACTTATTAAGTAGATGATTTCACAACAAAATTTTGTACATGTGGTTGAAAAAAGTCTCACTAAAATTTACCAAATCTCTCTCTCTCTCTCTCCACTTACATACACATATATATCACTATAGCATATAGAATTTCCCATTATCATATACTTTAAATATTAACTGCATGAAACCATAGTTCTTGAGAAGATGATAATACCTAATTATCATTTTTTTTTTCTTTTTGAAGCTGGGGCAAGTTTGGTAAATTGAAAGTGTCCACTAGGGATGAGATGCAATGTTATTGGGAGCCAAACAAAAGGCAGATACCATATAAATGGTGAGCCTAACATGTTAACTTCAAGCAAACGTGGCTCTCATTTGTAGAAGCTATGGAGCTGACGTGAAATACTTTGCTTCTATGTGAATAAAACAGAGAAGAGGCAGATACCATATAAAATCAAAACGCATATGCTTCATGGAATCTAATTCCTCAATTACCTTAACCCCTCGTGTCCCCAAAAAAGTTTCACTACAATTGGTGGTCTTCCACAGTACTACTAGAATATATACCCAACAAGCAACAACCATGAACCCCTGTGTCACACTCACACAACTATAATCATTACCCCCAAGAAAAATTAAAAGTCAACCCAAAAGTGCTTTTCCAATGTATATCACAACCAATGTCAAAATTCAAATACATTGAACTCAATCACAACAACTCAAGAACCATACAACAAAAATTAAAACTAAATAAATTGGTTTCACATTAACATAGCTAATGCATAAAAACTATGAATCCCTGATAGTAAGATTAAGATCTACCTTAACAGTCACTACTCTACTTGGGAAAAAATCTCCTCCCCTTCACAAACCATTGTTAGTAAAGATTCCTCCAAAATGATCCATTTCCTCTAAGAACAAAAAACAAAAATTTAAAAGGTCCCTATTGTGATCCATGAAAAGCATGAAACAATTGCCACTTGTTGTGATGATTTCACCAAAAGAATCATATGCATCCACCAGCAGTAGCAGCACCACTAGCCACCCAAGAAGGGATTGCAATAGCTGAAAAGGGGTCACTGAAGCAGTCTCCTGTGACAACAGAAGGGACAGTGAATTGACTCAGCTCATCCAAGCTCTCAAAGAAATCATCTGTTAGCACCATGTCAGACAAAACAAATTCATCTTCTTCCTCATCATCCATCACATCCTCTTTCTCTTCTCTGCTCTCAGACTTTTCCCCTTGTGCTGGAACCTCTTCCTCTGCCCCTGAGGTGGCAGGGGAAGAGGGTTTTGTAAGGCTCTTGCTCTTGTCAGAGTCTTGTTCAGTGGTGGCAGTCTGGGGTGGCAATGGCTTCTGGCGTGTGGAGCCAGCAAGAGAGTTTCTGTGAGTAGGAGCAGGATGGTTGTGCTCAGCAGTATAAGTCACTATGAACATTGTTGGGTCTGATCTGTTCCTCTCAACCTGTTTCCTTGCCAAACACCCCTTTGAGCTGCTACATCTGTAGTACCCCCTACAAAAACAAAGTATCCTCAATTAGACCCTAAAGTACACAACTTTGGAAATTAGGATTTGATTACTTAAAGCATAAAGTGGGATTTTCATGTGATAATTAATTGGAAAAAATCACTATTGAGATCTCAAAAACCTTTATAACTCATGCACATATTTTCTCACAATCTTAGATCAAGGATCACCAAATTAGAAAATAGCCTAATCATGAACTTTCAACACATTTTTGGAAAATTGCAAGTGAAAAATTTTATCGAGACAAACCTTGGATAAGGAGACCCCTTTATGGGTTTCTGTCCATATTTCCTCCATGCCCATATGTCTGAGGAGAGACTTTCAAAAGGCACTTGACAAACTTTCTTAAGCTGATTCTTCCTGTAAAACACCAAAAACAGTCATAAGCACATCTCACAAACACTCACACACACTCACATACCAAGATTTCAAAACACTGCTTGCAACCACAATTGCAGTCTCATCAGTCACATTTATATACAATTTTGCACAGGGTAACAAAACCACAACCACAGCCGCAATCTAAAACCTTAACAAACGCAAAATTCTCAACCAAAGATATGATTTTTACAACACAGGACAGTCCAAGATCTTTTTTTTCTCTCTTTGGGGTATCAAAACAAAGCAAGCACGAACTTTTGTACCTTCTTTTAGATCGTGGGGTGGTGACAGAGTGTGGCTGCTTGTTGTTCCGCTGCTGTTGTTGCTTCTCTTGAGGTGAAAGAGTTTTGGGAGGCGCAGAGGAATAGGAAGAGAGTGAGGACAAGGGGGAAGAGGCTTGCAACGAGAGAGGCTGAGGCTTGGAGAAGAAAGGCCTGCAAAGCTCATGCAGCTCCTCAATGGGGCTCCTTGCCTCAAAGGGGTAGGCAGAAAGCGACAAAACCTGGGTTCCTTGTTCACCTCTAAAGATAGAGAAACCAGAAGATGAAGAGGAGGAGGAAACACCTTCAGGGTGGAAGTAGCAAGAGGCAAAACCAGAGGATGAGGAGGAAGAAGAAGACACCGAGGATGATGTGACGGTGGAGCAACCTCTGACCACCGCATGTAGATCCCAATCTTCGGCCATGGAGACAAAGTCTGCAATGTATGCCCTTTGTTGAGAGAGAGAGAAAAGACAAAAGAAGGCGCTGACTTTTCACCAGAGAGAGAAATGATAAGGTGCAATGAGTGTGGATGGACTTGTATTTATAGAAAGAGAAAAGAAGACGTTCTGCACAAAGTCTGTGTCTGTGAGAGAGAGAGAGAGAGAAAATGCTTTCAAATAGTTCTACCTCTGTTAATCAAATTTAGGAAAATTAGTAGATAATTAACTCTCTTAAATATATCACAGTGCTTCATAATTTTATAATTATTACCAGTTTAATGATTTTTTATATCCAACCACAACACCCTTTGTATCAGAATATTAGTCTCTTGATTTTGAACTATGTTATTATTAAAAAGATTATTAAGGTTTTATTGTTTATTATGATGGTGCTGTGAGAGTTTAATAAAATTGTTATTAAAAATAAGTAATAAACAAAAATAGAAAAACTGAAAAAGTTGCTTTATTTTGAAGAGAGAGAGTGTGTGGATGGCATTTTGGCATCTCTATGCTTATCTATTTACTTTTTAATATATTTTATTTATTTATTTATTTTGGTGTTGGATGAGTTGACTTTAGAAAATGTCAAAGGCTCTGGATTTGATGGAGGAGGTTGAGAAAGTCCACACGCACTTTATGAGGATTTCTTTGTAAGTTTTGCCGACAGGATATATAAAACAATGGACATAGTTGGATCATTTATGGACCTCTAGAGTGTCTTTTTTTTTTATTTCTTAATTTCAATTTTAAGCATTCTAAGTTTAAAAATTAATAATCCTTGAATACTGTAAAAAAAACATTTCTTAACTTTTATTTTGCTTATTTAAAACAGATAAATAAAAAGGTAAGGCAAGAAAAACGATTGAAAATGACGCAGAGAAACGGCAAAACGGCTACAGGCTACAGGGTAAATAATGAAGAGAAATAAAAAATAAAATACAAAAGGATTAAGAAATTCTTTTTAACGTACTTGATACTCTGTACTTGATACTCTGTCCTTATGGAAATAATCTAAAATTTTCTATAACTATCATTATTTAACTTTTTTTTCCCTTTCATTCATGTTAATTATCTATTTAATATCTCATTAAATTTTTCTCTCTCATTAATTATATTTTTTTCCCATTCTCCTTAAATAATGATTTGCCTGTTCTAGAAAATATTTATCTTTTTCCAAAAATATGTTTAGATTTAATAATAAAGGTTTGTAAAGTAATGATAAACTTAATACTATTAAATATATTTCTTTCTTTATTATAGTATTTTGTCTCTAAATGCATGACAACAACAATACACATTCACTCTATCTTTGCATAATTGCATTTAATTTTCTCCTAATTAAGGTGTAAATGTTTTCATTAATAATTTTAGTTTAATGTTTAAGATGGTTTCTTTTTATAAACATAATTTATTCCATATTCAATTTGAGTTTGCTAAAAAAAAATTTAAAACCTAATTATGAACCTACATTACAGTCACTTATATAATCAATATTTATCCCCTTTCAAACTACTTCTATTGTAATATGCATTTAATATTAAATGAACTAATAATGCTTTATTTCAGAGTATTCATTATTTTATAAAATTGAATTATAATTAATTATCACGGATCACACTAAACTTCTTAAAATATTTATCTCTTTCTTCACAAAAATTAATTATACTATCTTTTATCACAACATTGTCTAAGTTTGAATTAATCTAAATATGAAACACACAAAAATTATAATTAATTTGTTTTTTATTGTTTGGTTGTCATTGTACTTGTAAAATATATCAAATTTAATTAAAAAGTGGTCGAAATTTTGGTTTCTATCTCTTTCTAGAGAAATGTAAATATAGAAGTATAACTAAACTATAAATTTGATTATTTTTTGTATTTATTGTTTGTATAATTTTTTTTACCTTATTTATAATTAGAAACCATTCTATAGCTCTTATTTTTTATGTTTATTAAAGTTTTACTTTAAATAATAACTATGAAAACTTGAGATTCTAACTAAACTGATTTTTAATTAATTATTACAAAACTTAACAACAATAAAAGTATTAAAATCATTTCGTATGACAAGTACATTCTAATTAAATTATTAAGAAATACTTATTATTCATACTTTTATAATGATACATAAATAAACAAAAAATTATAAAAATGATAGAAAGAATTGAAAGTGATAGTGAAATTGACCTATTAAGAATGTATGATTCTAAATCCACATTTTATTAATTTTAGATATTATTATGATATTTTAGATATATATATAAATTGTAATCTAGATTTTGTTAAATTTTTCATGTCAATAAATAAATAAATATATATATATATATATATATATATATATATATATATATGTATAATCATATTAAATATCATTATAAATTTTGTCATCTTGACTAGGTTGATACTTCAAAACTTATCAATCATTTGTTTTCACATAAAAGTATATTACTAAAAATAAACAAAAAGATAGAGTTTAAAAAGTATAGGGTCACATGAAATCCATGCAAAAAGAAATAACAAATTATAAATTGTCTATAAATGAAACAGAGTGAGTTGAAATTTTTTATGAAAAAAATATAGTTTAATACAATCAGGTAAAATAGAATACTGAGCAGACTTCGTCATATTTTTCACACTTAAATTTATAAATATATTAGAACAATTATTATTCTCTTAAAAGACATGAGTCACTTTCAAATTCATAGTATGCATATATTTATATCATCTGTCTTTAAGAATCCAATGAATGATATAAGAATAACTAAAGGCTTAACAAAGTAAAGAGCAATCATACTCCAACCAAACTTTCTAAAACCCTTCAATTGATTATATTGAATAGTAAGAACGACGTTCATGACCTCAACAGAGCATGTTGAATACCTAAGAAAGCAAAGAAACTATCCACATATTCACCACGAATGTCCCTGAAAATACATCTACAAGCTACAAAATCAGGAGCACATCTAGTAACAACATCATGATTGACTTTAATACAACCAACGCAGGAAAAAGCCAAAAAGCTTACACAGGAGGTAATACCTTGCCAAGTTTAGTATTAATGCAAATTGCTTCAAAATAGAAAATAAATCATAAATCTCTGATTAGACATATATTTTCTAGAAGTGTTTCCTGAGAGGTAAATACAATTCTTAATATCATGTAAAGCAGCATTCGAGTTAATAGCCTACTGATATCTAAAAAAATTAATCTTCCTACAAATCATTTATAAGAAAAAAGTAATAGCAGAAAGTTGAACTAGTCAAACAAGAGGATTACAAAGAACCTTTAATAAAAGTAATATAAACAACAAAAGATAAATCTATAAGATCAAGAAAAATATGTTTAATCAAGCCCAAACAAAGGAAACAATATAACAATTAAAAAACAAATGATCAATGTCTTCAACTTGTAATCCGTAAAGAAAGCACATTGAACAAAGAGAAACACCTCTCTTATGAGTGTCCAAATTTATTTTTTTACTTAATAACTTTTATTCCCTTTTCATATATTTTTTGTTTTTATTTTATTTTCATTATCATAGCCTTATAATTTCCTTCTTTTCCCATCACCATAAAATCATTAATGTGAGACCAATATGATAACATTGTTATATTGTTGTTGCAAAACTGCGACTTCACCATTCATGGGACCAATAGTGTTTTCACCACCACAACTTCGAACACTCACCACACTAGTAAAAAAGTGGCATTCTACATCGGTTCTAGAAGACATTCTATGTCGGTTTTCCAACCGACGTAGATGTAGGCGATGTAGAAATTCTTTTGACATATAACGTCGGTTATGCAACCGACGTAATATGTATGCCTACTATGTCGGTTAAAAATAGAAATCGACATCATATACCCAACTAAAATAACTAAATTACAGCATAAGAGGTGGATATTACGTCGGTTGTAGCCTACAACCGATGTAAAAAAGTCTTTTTTAAAAAAAAAATAATGGGTTGATAAATCTCTAATCGACACAAGAAAACACCACAAAAAAATTTATAATTTTCTAGAAAGTATAGATATGTAAAATCAAAGGCTACAATCTAAAAAATGGATGAAAAATAACAAAAAAATAAAAAAAAACTTAAATGATGGAATTTTGAAATTTTTGGAGGCCCAAACGCCTTCGGTTACTAGCCAGGGGCTTCGTTACCCCATTTTGAGCAATTTTCATTTTTGGAGCGTCTCAATTCGAACTTTCTATCAAAAGTTATGGTTATTTGAAGTTTTTCGTCCTAAATTTTTTGAAACCTAAAATTTATGATACAAATAATACAACAACATTTCAAAGATAAGAAAACATACCTATTGTGGACGGTAAGAGCAAAACTAGTAAACGCAAATAGACTCAAACAAAATCTACCAAAACCACTGAAAGCAAAAATGGAGTGAATGAAACCACAAACACAGTGAGAGCAAAGAAAAATAGAGGAGAATAACACTCGGCGTACCAGTGAGAGTGAAACTGCAAAGCAAAATCAATGGTACCCAAAACGCGAACCGAAAATGTCAAGTTAAGGAGTGCTCCAAACCAAACTAGAAGAGTGAAAGAAATTGGAGGAGTGATTGAAGTAATGATACAATGACACGCACAACAGTGAAAAATTTTCAAATTTTGAAGTTTTACTTTTTTAATCTTTTTATACATTAATTATTTGTGGAACTGACGTAGAATATGATATATTATGTCAGGTTTGTGTAAACCGACATAATATCTCTTCAAATATTTATAAAAATATCTCTATATTTTTTGTTTACGTCGATTTTTTTAACAAACATTATATCTTATTGTATAATATGTTTTTTACTAGTGTGTTATGAGATATATGATTTTTGAATTATAAAGGGAGGAGAATCAATAATTGCGACACTTTTATTTAGAAAAAAAAAACAATTTTCAATATTAGTTATTTTTATAATTGATATAAAAGGTGTAACTTACGATGTAAATTTTTATTTAACGTTGGCTTTTCTATTATCTACGTGTAAGTTAGTTCTTTAACTGACATAAAAAGTTCTTAAAAATTGATATAATTTTTTTTTTATTTTAATAGGAATTATACAAAGTTATACTAATTAGTATTTTGTGTTAAGCAAACAATGAGTAAGAGCTTAACCATACACTAATTAATTTGCAAAATTTAAAAAAAAATGTCTGCTAGAGTTGGCTAAAATAATCTTTTTAACTCAAACTAAAGAATGAAATAAAAAAAAAAAAACAGTATGTTATTATTCTTACTACCTAACTCTCATCTCATTTTGTCATTTCACTTCCTTTAATCATAATTTCAAACCAGTATCCATGTTAATAACTACATGGTGCATGCATCTTCTACGATATAATAACAACACTTTATATTGTGTTTGTTTTTGTTCATAATGTCTTCTTGTGTTTCTTTATCTCTTTTTCATTTCTCGTTTTTACTTTCTTTTTTCTTTCTTCATGTTCATGCTTGAATGATATCATTATAATAATTGTGTTAATAATTATACATATTTATATAAAATAACTCATTGTAGTTTTCTATAAAAAAGTGATGAAATTGGTAAATGAGTGAGTGAATAGAAAGAGTTTGAAAAAAAGAAAGAAATTAAGATTTTTTTTTTTAAATTTGAGAAATGTTGATCTAATTAAATCTAACAATAAATATAATATTATTAAAAATAAAAAATAAATAACAATATATGAATTATAATTCATATTTCCACTCAAACAAAATAACTCTATATTAAAGGGCTCTAGTAGTATACTATATTTTTATTTATAAGAATTATAAGTTAGCATAAAGCCAACTTTATAATAACAATTATGTTTTTTTTTTCTTTTATAAATATGTACAGTATTGGTTTAGTATCTCACAATCTATGTTATTTAATATGGTTGTTGATAATGATATCCACTCTAAAATTCAAATGCTAATTGGTATATTTATATTTCTTTCAGTGAAATGGTAGATGCATTAAAATACCAATTATTAAATTTTATTAATAATTAAAATATTTATTATTTCAACTTATTTTAATAGGTTTTTTAGTCTTAATATTTGTTCTAATTGATGAATGTTGTTTCTCTTTTTTTTTTTTTTTTTTTTACATGACATAATTTTAAAAAATTTTATAAAGGAAGTTGTGAAATTTTTTTAAATTTTTTTTTTATATTAGTTTAATTTT
>Ga0099824_1008509_pt1 | contig 13103 bp, 3 predicted proteins | sample SiratrowhiteBW_FD_76837 | JGI IMG/M metagenome (GOLD analysis project Ga0099824, IMG submission 76837) | Root nodule microbial communities of legume samples collected from California, USA - Siratro white BW | ecosystem: Host-associated > Plants > Roots > Nodule | place: USA: California... | reverse complement strand
AAAGCCTTATGTAACGCTATAACCTCAGGGATCCGCCGTCCCTTTCGGGATAAAGGAATAATCTGAGATAGTGTAACGCCCGTGAACAACGCCAGGTACGATAACACAAAGATTTGTTCATGTATATGCTCTACACTTGCCTCTTATGAGGATCCTGTGTATCAAAAACATGTCTGAATCGATCTGCTTGGCTTCTCTCTGTTCTTTATATGTATTATTCATAGTACTATCAAAAGGTGTGCAAGAGTAAGCAGGAGGCTGAAGAAGTCATGCTGAGAAAAATACTATGGATAGTATGTATGAGGAACAGAAACCAACCGAGTGATATCAGAGCCTAACTGATATCTAGCTGAGTTCATTTCTTTTAAAATATATATATATATATATATATATATATATTAATTAAAGAGATGCACTCTAGGATTAATTTATGAAGAGTGAGATTTTATATCGTAATAGATAGATTTTAATTTTTTTGTAAAAATAGGTAAATGGTGTTTGAAAATATGACTTCAATATTTAGAAATCATGTTCCTAAGCTTAACTTTGAATTAGGGAAAATATCTTTTTTTTTTTTTTTAAAGTTGTGTATATTATATTTGAGAAGTCATGCTCAAAAGCACGATTTTTAATTTTTTAAATTTTTGTTGGGAAATCTACTTAAAAGCACGAGTTTAATTTTTGTTAAATCGTATGTCAATACGCAGTTTTGCAAATACGAAGAGGTTCATTATATAGAATGGTTTTCCATATTATTACAGTCTTCTTCAATAATAAAATTATAAAAAACAATTTGTTCCAGAGAAAAAGCTAAATGGCACGATTTAAAAAAGTCCAACTCTATTGACACATAACTTTAAACAAAAAATAAAATAAATAAACACATTTCCTATAGAAAAAATAAAAGAATATCAAAATGTACCTTAAAACATGACTTTAAACTCAACCAAACGCGATTATTTTTTTTTTTTTTTAAGTTGTTAAACACAATTTACTCAATTTTATAATAGTTTTACAATTTACTTATTTAGGTAAATTCTATTGAGAATTATACCCTTGTCCGAAATTAACCTGCACTCTACTCTACTCTACTTTATTGTGTCTTCCTTGGCAAATCCAATTATTAATGGGATTCCTGAATTTATTGTTCTCACACTAGTGGAAGCTACGTCACTAAAGCATGTATAGCCTACTAAAGAAGCTACCGGATTTTCACATAATTGAGTTTTTTGCTTTGATTAACCTTTTTAACTTTTTGTCATATAATTGTCATAGAAAAGGAATTACAGAACTTTATTTAACAGTTGCCTATTTTCCTACCAACAAATCGGAAGAATATTAATATCATCCCGATTCTGACAATAAATTTGTTAATTATAGAAAAAAAAATATTTCAAAATGGGCCATTAAGAGATTTTTATATGACAAATTACCTTTAAGATTTCATATATACGTTAACATTTACATGTTATTTATATCATAAACAATTTCAATTTTACATATTTTGTCCTTAAAAATTGAATTTTACGTTTTTGTTTTCTTTTGTAAATATTCATTTTACAACATTTTATATAAGTTATTTCGATAAATAAATCAAAACAAATTTTTAATTATAACGATTAAAATGATTACTTTTAGATTTGAAAGTAAAAATTAAAATTAATTTAAATTTGAGAGACTAAAACATATTTCAATTTGAATATGTCTTTAATTAATTTTTTGAGAAATATTAAACATAGCTTCTTTCTTTTATTTTTCCGGTGAATTCACTCACGAGCTTTTATTGTTGAAAGGTTTCCTCGACCTAAAAGTTCTAGTAGTTTCTCTCGTTGTTGTACGGTTTGTTGTGTTTGACTTCAATATTTAATCTTATGACCACATTTTAATATTGTTTCTTAATTATTAAGAGTTAGAATTTTATTTAAAATAAACAATTTTAATACTATTTATTCTACCATATGAGAGAATCACTTTTGTAATTTTCTTAAACGAGTGATCCCCCATAATTAACCTTTTTAAAAATAAAAACAAATGAAATATACACAAGCAAAAGTATTTAACAAAATCAGGATACAAGGCAAATAACAATATATCAGTTGAAATTCGCCAACAACTTGTGGAATGAATACTTGAAGGGATCAATTAAGAGTGGTTGGGAGTTGAAATAACACTCAAGGGATTATTCAAGAGTGGCTAAAAATCCAAACAATACTCAAAGGGCTAGCTAGAAGTGGCCATGATCCCAAAGAATACTTGCATTGTACTTTACAACATTAGTCTGCTTAGTAGAACTCAATCTATTGACTAATCTGTATGTAGTCTACGTAGTTTATGAACTAGTATAAAAATAGCTTGTGTATTTCTTCTTTCCCATTACCTCTTTATATTGCAATTTATTATCTTCTGGACTAACTTGGAAAAAAGAGTTATTGTGAGAATGTGTGTCAAAAATGACTTAGCTAAGTGAATCAATTAAGCCATAAAGTTGTGTCTATTGTACTCTATCAAACCCAAAATCTATTGTTTGATCACTTATTATACAAAAATATTGTCTAAATGTTTATCACTATATGATATTTATAAAATGTTTTTTAAAATTAATTAAAACATAATCTAAACCTCACTTCTTTTGTTTTTTTCCTGTTTTTCACACAATCTCTCTTCCTTCATTTATTTTTGTATTTCAACGTAACTGTTCCTTTTCATAATTGAGTGTGGTTGCAAGCTTCTAAGTCCTCTCATGGAGTTTTCTTCCTTCAAATCCTTTTAGAGTTAATGGATTCTACCTACTCCAAGGGAGTCTTACATCATCAAGGTGTTAAGTATCTAAGTGTGAGTCTAGTCCCGCATTGAGTAGAAATAAGAAAGTTAGCAACATATAAGAAAGAAGACCCACAAATCCAATGTCTTAAGGTTTTAGGTTAAAGGTGGTGTCAATTCCTTGTGTGGATCTCACACATGTCTCATTCTTGTTTGACCTCTCTAGTGTTTTCCCCCCTCAAATTTTGCCAACAAGTGGTATCAGAGCCAATGGTTTGTCTTTGTGACCGGCTCAAACGAGTACGATATGATCCCTGTAATGAAAGTCATTTACCAATGTGGAAGGGACTTGCACTTGAGGGGGAGATTGTTAGGTATCCAAGTGTGAGTTTAGTCCCACATTGATTATAAATGAGAAAGTTGAGCAACATATAAGAAAGAAGACCCACAAACCTAATGCCTTAAAGTTTTGGGTTGAATGTGGTGTCATTCCCTTTTGTGGGTCTCGCTCATGTCTTATTCTTGTTTGATTTTCCCGGTGTTTCCACCCTCGGATTTTTCCAACAAGTGGTATCACCTGACCGAATTTTCTATGCAAGCGTGTCCCATAATGATGGTAGTAATTTGAAAAAGGGTGCTCGAGGACATGTTTACAAATATGGAAGGGACTCACACTCAAGAGAGAGATTGTTACATATCCAAGTGTGAGTCTAGTCCTACATTAAGTATAAATGAGAAAGTTGAGCAACATATAAAAGAAAAAGACCCACAAACCAATGCCTTAAGATTTTGGGTTGAAGGTGATGTTATTCCCTTGTGTGTGTCCGACTCTTGTCTCATTCTTGTTTGATCTCCTCGTGTTTCCCATCAAATTTTCCCAACACAAGGTCTCCCCATGGAGACATGAAAATTTTTCTTTTCAAATAAATTTTTCTTATTCTTCTTATTTTACTCTGGATGCTCTGAGCTGTAATGTTTAGTGGTTAAAGACCATCAGAAAAATTCATTCTTGAGGTCAGAAGAGCAAGAGCTTCTTTTTGCTATTTTCCCGTGGGACATGCTTTCATTCAAAGAAAAGAGAGGTGTTAGCAGGCTAGCTTTCCTAAGCTCATTTTCTGGAGATTCATCATTCAGTAGCTCTGAAGCCGTTGAATGTCTAGCTCAAGAAGGGAGCATTGGGTAATGCGCCCGATTGAGCGAGCTACAGTCAGTTCAGTCTAGCTGAAGGCCCTATTGAGAAGGGGAGGATATGAGTCTTCTTCATTAGTCATATCACATGATTTTCTCCTTATTGTTGACAATATTGCAGTTTAGTATTTGATGAAGCCAAGTCAAGACAAGTATAAGGGAGACTTGAAAATGACTTAGTGAGTGTTTGTGTGTGTGTTGTTTTTGTTATGTGCATGCATCAAAAGTCATTGGAATAAGCTCTAATGGCTCTTAACGGTTTTGAAACTTAAAATTGGAACTAATTTGACTAATGGTTTTAAGTAAATGAGTTTTATAAAGGATTTTTTTCAAAACCAATAAGTTGCAAATCCTCTTAGCAAAATAAATCGATTTAAATTGATTTTCAATCGATTTTTTTCATTAAAGCGTAACTATTTTTCAAAACTATTTTGAAGACAATTAAAATAAGAATTGAGAATGCATTTTTGAGTATGACAGAGATAGAGAATGTTCTAAAGTGCGAACTGTGAGCATTCTTGAGCAAAGTGAGTTTTTAATCAAAAGAAACCAAGAAAGTGAATCTTGGAGCAAATTTCACTGAATTGTGACTGCATTGCACTATTTTATACTAATACAGTCAGGGAAGTTTACTGCAACCCATTCTTTTCATCTGTTTTGTATTGGTGTGGTTGCATAAGTGTTTTGTATTCAATTTCATTAATTTCATTACATTTGTAGAAGTGCCACATGGTGTTGCATAGTGGTTTGTGTAATCTTGCAGCATGCAAGATTGGTTCTTAAATGTATTGAGTGTACATTTGTGGTGTTTAGTGGAATTATTTGCTTGTTGGCAAGGAAAATTGGATGTAGCTCGTGAGGAATAACGAACAAGTCAGTATAAAACCTTGTGTTTTTGATCTCTTTCCCTTAATCTTTGATCGTGTTTCAATTTTTGTATAATTGTTGTCTCTGGACGATTAATTAATAAATTGTTTTCTAAAATCAACCAACTGATTTTTCTACTTTGCAGTGACTCCATTCTCTAGATAAACTGTTTTGTGTTAAGTTTCTCAACTGGTGTTGATCTCATTCATATAAAATGGTATTGTTTGCAAGAATTTGTTAATTCTTGATATTTCTAGACAAGTTCATAATTATGATAAAATCAACTTGTTAATTCTAAGATTTAATCAACTATTTTTCTGCATTGCTGAAAAAATTAACTGGTTGTTTGGCTAATTAATTGATTGTATTTTTTTTGCAAGAATATGAGAAAATTAAATTCGCTATTTTGAAAATTAAATTGATTGCATTCTCGTAGTTGGATTTCTTATAAGAAAATTTAACTGATTGTTTGGTTAGAATTGATTGTTTTTACTTTTCAATTGATTGTTTTTCTATTGTGTAGCTATTAAAACCAAGTAAATTAATCCAATTGAGAAAAGTCATTCTTTCATTTAAGCTTTTAAGTAATCTTTTGCAAAAAAAATTGAAAGTTCAATTCACCCCCTTCTTGAACTCAACCTAAAACTCTTCTCACTTACTTTCTTTGGATTCTTTTAGGCTAAACCTCTTCCCTTTCTTGAATTCAACATGCTTTCTAAGCATCTTCTTGAACCTGGGTGTCGAAAAAAAAGTCTATCACCTGACTCGTCAATTCTTGAAGAGTTATCTACTACTTCTAATGCTTTAAAAGGTGTAATCTTCTTTTGCTTATTACCGTTGAAGGGTGAGAACTATGAACTTCCAGGATGCTAATAAGCTCCTCCAAGAAAAATCTTTTTAGATCCTTAGACTCTAGTAAAATCATTTCCTAGTCTCCATGGAGTAGACAAAGTTTTCAAGATTTTACCAATAAGATCATAATTACTATGAAGCTTGCATAAGGAATGAGGTTCATCGATAATAATTTGAAATATGCAAAACATGGCTTGACTACTTTCACTTTCTTTCATGTTGAACAACTCATATTGGCAAGTTAAGAAATTGAGTTTATTTCTTTGCACTTCCTTGAATCTTTCATACGTGATAAGTAATGTATTTCACATTTGTTTTATGTACTTGAAAGTTTTGCATACTTATCTTCAAAGATAACACACTAGAGAGCATTTTGTGCTCTAACATTCATCTAATACTGATGTTTATGTTCATTAGGTTAGGTGATCTTCGATTTCAGTTGATGGTTCCCATATAAAGAGATGTGACAATTATCCTCTGCTTCCAGTAATCATACTTTAAGCTTTTGGTCGACAGTTGATTGGGTGAACTTTAAACTCCAGAAGTCTTGTTTTAGGATCGTGTCTCTTATTCTATCAAGAATTAACCTTGAAACCTTGAAAGATAAGTTCTAGTACTAACTAAAGTAGTAGGCAAACTTTATAAAGGGGTTGAATAAAGCGACAATACTTTACCTCACAAATTATTAGATCGTTTAACAGACAAATACATAAAAGGATATCAACACAATAATTTTATAATGTTTCATTGACAACTCTTGAGCTACATCTAATTCTCCTTTAAGTTATTTAAGTGATTTAACTAAATAAAAACTTTAATTATAAATGAATTCACCAATCACTTTTGATTATTCCTTCTCAATATCACTAACTGAAATTGTATATACAATATTTTATAAAACAATTAAGATTTCAGTGGATTTTAATGTTGCTTTAAATTTTTAAGATTTAAGGAATGAAACTGAATAAAAAGGTCATGAATTTAATTTGATAGATTAAAAGTATGAAAGCTCACTTTAAATAATACTAAACAAAATAAAGATGTACACAAGTATCTTGTAACTTCAGAAACTAAGGAATATAAATGTCTTAACACACTTCCGCTAAAGACTTATTACACACCAGATTTATGAACAAAGAAGTAAGTATATATTTATAATAATTTATCTATAACAATTTATTATCTTTATATATATATATATATATATATATATATATATTAATTAAGAAGATGACTGATGTTGTGTAATCTTAATAAAAATTATATATGATTGATAATTTAATTAAATAAATTTTCACACAAATATATAGTTAATATATATTGATTGGTGATTAAAGTTAAGTATGAAAAATTATAAAATGCAAGTATATTTGACATTAAAAGATATTGAAACAAATGACACTGAAAAAATTTACACTGAATGAGGGTATGTTATTGTATAAAGCATGCTATTAGGTGTGTATGTTACGTGAGAATAAGCTTTTTGGAAACTAATTAACTTATCTTTACAATTGGAATATAGTTCTCACTTTTCATACTATATTACTTGATAGAGGTTCGGGTGTCAAGATTGAATACTCTTGGAAATACAAATCTGGTTGTCTCTTCCCACCTAGATTATTTAAAGATGATTATCAATGCTGTCCTTGTATGAAAATATATTGACTGTTTCAACCAGCTTCTTCTAACAGTATTGTACTACTACTTAATTGCTTATATTCTTATGATCAAAATTGTCCTTCATTAATTTGTCTTTTACTACTTAAACTTACCAATTTAGATACCCACTAGTCTAAAAATATTAAATGAATTGCATAGTACATCTAGCTTTGGATAGGAGTGTTTTTTTATTTATTTAACATGTGAACACTAAGATAAGTACTGTAAATGCTCTATTCATCCTAATTCCCAGCCATTACTATCCTAGCTATAATCTTTTCTGATTAGCATATTTCTGGATGCAAACCTACTAGTGTTTACCTATTCTAACTTGCTATATATCCGTGGTACTTAACCTATTACCCAACACTATAATAGAAATTACTTTGAGCAATAACTGTAAAGTGACAATAAAGTAATTACCATGTAAAACTCAGTCTTTATTTGTATGGAGATTGGAAACAAGAGAAAAAATAAATAAGAGGGAAAGATGAAACTATTTAACTTAAGAAAACAGAATTAATAACAAAATTATATTATTAAAATAATAAATAAAAGAAAATATTAATATATTTAGCTTTTCAATCATTTCAACTCTATTTAATTAAAATATTTTTAATTTTCCTTCTACTCCATAAAACATAAAAAAAAAAAATTCAATTGTTGTCTCACAATTAATATTTTGGACACACGTAAGTTAATTTATACCAATTTTCGTACTCATTGGATGACGAAATTCTTTTAATAAGTTTAGGGGCTAGATAACGTAAGTTTTTTTTTAACATAATACGGTCAAAAGGCTGTGAAACTTATCTTAAACTATAAAACTTTTGCAGTAATAAACATTAACATGTGAGAAATAAATAAAAAAATGAAAAGAACTGTACAAGCTAAGCAACTGAACTTTTCTTTAGATTGCGGAACAACTAATTGAAAATGAAAAAAAAAAAAAAAAAAATAAGAGAGGGGGAGGAGGTCGGGGTGGGAAAGTGAAGGAATTTATTCTCAATAACTAATTACCTGTATTTTTAATCCCAATGCCAGAAATTCCATCGAAATTCGACACTAAAAATAAGATCCAATTTAGAAAGAAAACAAACAAAATATTTTTCAAACTTTCCGAACTTGTATGCACAAATTTGCAGTGAAAGTTTTATAATTTTATAAAACATAAATTAACTATAATCAAATAATATATATATATATATATATATAATAAAAGTTTTAAAATAATTATTAAAATAAAAACAAATTTAATATTTGTTCATATATAATTTACGTTAAATACATAAATAAATATAATAAAAATAAAAAATATTAATAAAGTTAAAAATTAAAAAAATATTAATAATAAATTTATAAAATAATAACAAAAAATAAGATAATTATAAAAATAAAATACTAATAATTTTAGTGATAAAAGCTAAAATTAAGAATAAAATCATAAATAATAATTACAATAATAAAATTATAAAATAATAAAATAAAAATAATTTTATAAAATAAAATTAACAATATTAATTTATTTTTTTTAACTTTAATTTTATGAATTAAAATAATTAATTAAAAATGTTGAGAATAAATTTTAATTGGTTTGAGAGAGTGAAGGAAATAAAAAAAAAACACATATTTAACGACAAATAAAATTAATTTTGGTTTTAGAGTTAAATTTGTGATTGTTGATTTGTTGAAAAATGAAAAAACTGATAATAGAAAATATAAATATAATTTTGGACTTCTACATGTAAAAATAAATATAATGGTTTAAATAGAATAAGTATTATTTTTTGTGGTGTAAAAAAATTGAAATAAAAGTTTATTAATTATTTTTTTTTATGTGTATGATAATAATTAGTTTTGTGAATGTTAAAAAATTTAAAAAAAAATTAAAGATGTTTAATAATACATTGGAAAGGTAAAAATGTTTGAAATGGTTATTAAAAAATATATTTGATGTTATAAAATTGACTACAAAGATTAAAAATGCTAGAGTTAAAATTATAACTTTGAAATGTCAAATTAAAAAATAATTCATAATTTGAATGACTTTAGAATTCTTATATGTAAATTTTGTTAATTTTACATATACTTCAATTATTTACATAAAAAGAAATTTAAACTTACAAACTAATAATTTGGATACATCATTATAACTTAATATATGAATAATATTATAATTAAGTAGATCATTCTTCCTGAATTGAGGTTGGTGGTTGATGGATTACTTGATTGAGGAAGGTAATTCCAATTTGTGAAAACAAGTAGGAATGATGCTCCTTCGGGTTGGAGTCCTCCATTACCAGTAGTACAACTTTTTCAATGTTGTCTAATCCAGAAGTTCTAAAGCAGTGCACATTTTTTACTCAAATAAGCGAAAGTTACATTTTTGTGGGATTAAAATCAAGTTAGGAGATATGAACATTCAAAGTGAACATCTTCTTTAATTTGTGTTATTCGACCATTTGCAAACACAACCACAGGATAAGAATTCAAAGAAAAATTCTATTTCTGTGATGCACTTTTTTCTTAAGATCAATTTTGAAGTTGTGGAGAGAAAGAAGATTTTGTATGTTTGGTCATGATGGTGTGTTTTGACTAAATGATTTTAATTTGGTAGATGGTTGAATTTATACATGAAGAATAATTGAGTGATAGATAAGCATGACTCTTGTGAGTTTGAAATGAATGATGTACATTATATGTAATATATTAGACGATAACGAGTGTAGCCACATAAAACAATAAAATCACATGACAACATCGGTTTTAGTGAGATTTTTTTTTTTATCTCAAAAGGTAATATCGGTGATCAGTGTGTCATGGAAAAATCCAATTTATGGTGGACAGTCACACGGTCCAATTTGTTGAGTTGTATGCCTTACCTAACTTGTGGAGGATTTTGCAAATTTAGATCTTTTGTATCAGGTTCCTTGAGAAAAACAATTTTTTGGAGGGTGTGCAACAGTGCAATTTGTTGATCAGTGTGCCCCAAGGAAGAGCAATTAATGGAGGATTGTGTGAAGGTGCACTTGATGATTAGTTTGTCTTGAAAATAAACAATTTATGAAAACATGTGTAACTGTACAGATTATTTTGGCCAGTATGTCCTAATGAAAAAAATAAATAAATTATGGAGGAGTGTGCAATTTGCAGAATATTATATTACTATAATTATAAATAGTTTGTGAATCATTGTTAAGTATTCATTAAAATTAATTGTTAAAATGTTATTTACAATTAAGAAATTTTATTTGTAATATTATAAGTTGTTAAATAATCAAGTATATCTTGAATAGAAAAGTATTTTAAATTTGCATTCATTATATAATTGAGAACATGACACATGGAATAGTTTGTGTTTAGGAACATAATCAGTGCTATGAAGTAGATGTTATTGGGACATGTTTCTTTTTTTATGTGTCCAGGTGTGTGACAGTAGGAACATTTTTTGCAGAATCCTAATATTCATCTCCCTCCTTTATCTTAATCAACTTAGCTGGTCATTTAAAATTCTTTTGATTTTAAGATTGGAGCATATTATGACCTAGTTTAAGGAGGCTAATAGTCTTTGTTTCTCAATTCTTGAAAGAGTCATTCATAACATGAGAAACTTTTTTTTAATGTGCACATAGGAGTAATGTACATATAATATCACAGTGTACATGTTACATGCTACAATCACATAGAAGCACGACAAGTGAAGTTTATGGAATTTTCTATAGTCACACCACAATTTGTGTAACCAGACTGTAAATCACCCCACTAGTTTGACCTTTGCCGATTTTTTTGTTGTGTCCACCAAAAATCTTGTGTTCCTCTAATATCAAAGGTAAGCACTATATGAGTGTTTGCCTTAGACTGGTCATCTTCCAATTCTTTTGTTGTCAATTCGAAGTAAACATGACTAATAATGATCATAATTGTCATCTCTTTACCTCTATATGTGAAGAATTTGTTACAGGGTTTTGTTTTCTTACTATGTTGTAGTAGTAAAAGAATTGTGGCTCCATCATTCCATATAAGCTGGGATGTGTTATAAATGCATTAATATAAATAATTGGAGAAATTAACAAATTAATGTCTAAAATTAATGAGAATAGGGATAAAAATAATTACCCATGTCCACAAACATCTTTTTTTAGTGATATATTCTTGAATCACATCATGAAGTTTCATGTTATATATGGAATGCAATACACATCCACATTTGAAGCATTCTTTATTGATTTGTGTCTGTCAGAAATAGGTTGAGGCCATCTTGTAGAGTTACTTATCTCTATAGGTTCCTCAAGAAAAAGAACAAAGAATATGATTTCTCACCCTTAATGATAGCGAAGGTGATTGGTAACATGTTAGTGCACTATTCTTACACAATTGCTACCAGTAAAGTTCCTCTATATTTGTTGTATAATTAGCTTGGAGAATTTAAAAACATAGTTTTAAATGTGCAGAAAACCCTCTTGAAGATAATGCGGTTCTTATATAAGCGGTCATGGAGATATATATTGATCAGGTATTCATCTTCTAAATAAATCCTAAAACGTAAAGTTTTGTGACAGTAAAAAAAATTTGATAGAATCCCTCCTAATTTTCATATACCTTTTGGATGCTCATCTATTTGTCTATCCATGTTTTAATTTCGTGTGATAATTTTGGTGTGAGCTATAATTGTTGAGTAGTGTAGAAGGATCACCCTCCATTCTTGTTATTGCTACTTACTCCAATGTTTTTCAAATTTTTTTTGTATTCTTGCACTTTAAAACTTTGTAGAACTTTTCTAAATTGATTGTAGATTTAAAGAACTTTTCTAAATTGAATGTAGAAGTTATGATGTGAGAGAAAAAAATATAATTATTAAATGATATTGTAAATATATAAAATATGATAATTATAAAATTATCATCTGATAAAGAAAATTATGTAAGTTTTCTAGAACAGTCTTACTAAAGTAACCATGGATCTTTTGCAATGTTACTAATAACATGAAAATAGAATAAAAAATAAGATAAAGTGATTATAGGAAATTACAGAAATAAAATAAATTATAAAAAATAGAAAAGAGATCAAATATTTTGAATATCTAATTAAATTATTGAATGTTACTCGGTACTTTTGTTAAGTACAAAACCGAAATGTAATCCTCAACCAACACCCTTTGAAATCTTAGCAGTTCAGAAAGCAGGACCATCCAGAAAGACTTGTGTTGCTTTTATTCTGCAGTGGTTGAAACTGATCTGGATGAAATAGAAACTAAATCATCAAATTCCATCATTGCTTATAGTGTTATTTTATATAAGTTATAGTCTTTCACCTTAAAAACCAGGAGATCATTCCACTTTGATAAACAATTTAATCATTTTAAAAAATTTAATATATTAAATTTAAATCAATTTTACCGTGAATTATTTTACTTTAAATTTATTTAAATAAGCCAATTTTTCATTTATAAAGTTTTAATAGTTTTCTTATAGAAAAAAGTATTTTAATTATTATCAAATACAAAATATTTGTTAATTTAAAAATATTATCTAGTGATAGTAGAAGTTATCTTGTAGTCAAAATTAGCCAAAATATTTTAGCTGACTTATTTATTTACATCAACCAATGTTAGTTTATTTAGTTTATATCACCATGATCACTTCACTAATATTGATCAAGTTTTTTTTTTTTTTTTTTTTTTTTTTTTTTTTTTTTTTTTTTTTTTTTTTTTTTTTTTTTTTTTTTTTTTTTTTTTTTTTTTTTTTTTTTTTTTTTTTTTTTTTTTTATTTATATTTTT
>Ga0099824_1008504_pt1 | contig 13108 bp, 9 predicted proteins | sample SiratrowhiteBW_FD_76837 | JGI IMG/M metagenome (GOLD analysis project Ga0099824, IMG submission 76837) | Root nodule microbial communities of legume samples collected from California, USA - Siratro white BW | ecosystem: Host-associated > Plants > Roots > Nodule | place: USA: California... | reverse complement strand
ATTTTTTTTTTTTTTCTTTTTTTTTTTTTTTTTTTTTTTTTTTTTTTTTTTTTTTTTTTTTTTACTTTTTCTCTTTCTCTCTCCAATTCATGAACGATTGGGGTTATTCAGGCTATGAGTTTATCCAACATCTCAGTAAAACCAAAGGGAATGATAAACGATTTAATTTGAATTTAAGATGTGTATGACTCAAACTGCTTTTAATAAATGATCCGTACATGTATAATTTTTCAATTTTAATAGATAAAATAAAGTAACATTTCCTGTTGATTCAACGCAAAAATGTCCTATTGCAATATTTAATTTATATATTTTTACATTATAAATTCATAGACTAAAATGCTTTTAATTAAAATCAGGACGATTTTATATTAGCAAACATTTAAAACTCAGAGAAATTCAACGATGGATGGTAGTACTTTTGGAAAATATTTAATTTAAGATGAATTTATATTGTTATATGATAATTGAGTCATAATATACGTACATACACGGAGGAATTAGTTGGACTCGAATTATTAAAGATTTATGAAAAAAATGGTATGCATTAAATGTATGAAGTGATTTACTATATATTTTGATCATTAACTATTGTATAGTTTTGTTTATCATATTTATCTTAAAAATTATATAAACTTATTTTTCATTGATAATATATAATCTTTTGATTCTAAGGGGAATTCAATATAAGAATTTTTTTCACACTTAAAATTCATAAATTCGAAAAGTTGTGATTTTTAAAAATTATTAGAATTTGTTTGATAGATCTTGAATATTCTACTAATTTAATGTTTTTTGTTAGGAACTTTAATCATTTATTACATTAAATGATTTAATAAATCTGGCACTCTATTTTTGCTATAACTAAAAAATTAATTACAAAATTTATTTTATCACCTTTCTTATATGGAAGCAAATTTTGAGAGAAAATATTCCTGAAAAACAAACACTTCTTAATTTTTTTTTAAAAAAAACGTATCAAAACATAGAAAACAAATATTTCCAATTTCATATTTTCACAAAATTAAAATTTGTCTTTATACCAAAACATTAAACAATATTAATTAATTTATATCTTAATATTGTGTAAACTCTATACCATTTATATGTATTTATAATGATTATAATAGTTTAACATAAATTAAGAAGAAGAAGGAGAAGAAGGAATATTTGGTTTTCGAATTATTTTTATTAAATAATTATATTTTTCAATAATTACATCATTATCTTTACTGAGAAAAGGATTAACTTGATGACAAAAATAAAAATAAAAAATTAATGTGCCTTTGAAAATTATAAACACAGTCAATTTAATTCTTTTGAAAAGGATTGAAACTTCATGCATTATAGGAAAGAGAGAATAAGTTAATAATTTAGAGAAGAGTGTTTTAAGAAAATGAAAAAAAGTAATTAATTATGGGGAGGAGGGTTAATACGGCAGACACGGTGGAGTTACCAAGTGGGACAGAGACGCGACGACCCGAATGCGGGCACCGAATCTTTTTGTCCTGAATCTCAATTTCCCTTTCCTTATATATAAATGAATCTCTATCTTCTTCTTCTTTACTCCTTCCTTCGTTATCACCTCAAATCAGGGTATGGTAGTTTCTGATTTGTGGGAGCATAGTTTCGCCCACAGAAAATCACCCAATCCCACTCCACAACACCACCGCGCTTCCATGGAGCTCAGCTTGGACTTGAGTTTGGGCTTTGTCCCCAAACCCATTTCCCTCTTTTTCGCCGACGTTTCTGCTAACAGAGACAAGCGCGACAAAGCTGCCACGCTTGACGGCTTCGTGCAGAGGTTGGAGGACGAATTGAGGAAAGTTGAGGCCTTCAAACGTGAGCTTCCTCTCTGCATGCTCCTCCTGAACGATGGTGTGTGCTTCTTCTACCTTTTATTATTGTTTTCATGTCGTTTCTGTGCATTTTTTTTAACCTCGGTTCTCTGGGCATGCAGCTATAGCCAGATTGAAGGAGGAAAAAGTGAAGTGTTCCATATCGCAAGATCCACCCACAAGTGAAGAGTTTGCGCCGCCGAAAACCGCTTCTGGGGGGAATGAAAATGAAAGATGTGACAAGAAGAATTGGATGAGTTCAGCTCAGCTTTGGAGCACTCAGAAAATCAAATCGGTAATTCTAAGTTGATTTCGAGTTCTGGATTTTTCTCTGTTTTTATATATGTAGAATTGAGGCAAGAAGTTTTTTTTTTTCTCTCAATGGTAGAGGAATGAAGAAGGCGATAGGTCTGTGCCAGAGAACCCAATTGATGGGAATTCGTGTGCCCCGAGGAAGGAGGGTTCACAAATTCCGAGCTTTAGTTTGATGGGTCATGCGTCTGAACTGAGTCATAGCAATTCCAAGAGTGTATGTGGTGATACCAGTTCCGGCTCTTCTTTGCTCCGCGTTGAGGTACAGAGCCAGCCACAACCGCCGCAACATATGCAGCAGAATCCTAGGAAACAGAGGCGGTGCTGGTCGCCGGAGCTTCACCGGCGCTTTGTGGATGCTCTTCAACAACTTGGCGGAGCACAAGGTAGGCCTGATTGATTCTCTATCTTATGAATTGGGTGGGGATGGTCCTTTCAAGGTTTTAAAAAAAGTTGTCTGATTTTGATTGCAATTTCAAGGCTTTTAGGGTGTTTGAGATCACAATTGTGACTACATCAGTTGCATTTGTTTGCAATTTTCAGCAATTTGAAATCTTAAGGAGAATTTCTTGCTTGACCCATCTAAAAATTGAAATCTTTTAGGGTCTTGTTCTGTCTGAGATTAATGTGTACCAATTGGTTTATTTTGTTTTGCAGTGGCCACTCCTAAACAGATTAGAGAACTGATGCAGGTGGAGAGCCTGACAAATGATGAAGTGAAAAGCCATTTGCAAGTGAGTGTTTCTTCATTTTGTTTTTGGTATTTGATCATGTTCATCCACCCATGATTAAACATTATGTATTCCCTTAGATGAATCGCAACATGAGGAATTAGTCTTTACCGTCTGCTCTAGATGATTATTGATTATCACTACCAGTTATTTTCTGTTGCTTGTCAACAACTTATGTGGAACTATGGTTTGTGCAGAAGTACAGGCTTCATGTTAGGAGATTCCCAGTTTCATCAGTTGGACAGGCTGATAATGGCTCATGGATGGGCCAAGATCAATGTGGGGATAAATCAAAGGGAAACTTGTCACAATCTGGTTCTCCTCAAGGTCCTCTCACACCTCTCCTCCTAGGAGGAGGAGGCTCTGCTAAGGGTATCTCAAGCCCTGGACGGAATAGTGTGGATGCAGAAGATGAGCAATCAGATTGCAGGAATTGGAAAGGAGGGCTCCACCAGCACCTTGAAGCTGATAACCAGAGCCTCTAAAATTTTGCAGATAATGAGAATAAAATACAGGCGATGAAGACCCTGAATTTGACAACATAAGAATAATAGAGATCTAACACATAGAGCAATAGGGATCAACATTATCCTACCATTATTTTAAACTGTTTGGTAGAGAGCCACTGAGGTTTTTGCAGATTTTTCAGCTTTCTTTTTCCTTTTCAAAACTCGGTATAGTTTGTATGGAGCTTTAATTTTACTGGCCAATTTTCATAGATTAATCCTCATTTATGTTACGTGCTTTGTGGGTTGGTTTTTCAATGTTAAACTTTATGCAAATGGCAGAAAGGTTTATTTCAAGATACTTTGAACACGGGCACAAGATTATGGACTAGCTTTTGCATCATTAACAATAAAGTGTTAAATCAATGTTGATCGCATGAGAATATTGATGGACACACTTACCCGATCTTTAAGTAGAAGTGCTTTTCAGCATTTTGGCTGGATCTTATTAAGGTTGACATAAAGTGTCAGGATTTTTCCAACACCGTATCAGTTGTCAATATTCAATGATAGTTTTTTCATACAAACAACTTGTAAGTGGTTTTTCTTTGAGCCATGATATTCTCCCTGAAAATTGTCCTCTCACAAACGTGTGTACGTTAAATCTTCACCGTCAATTTCTATTTTCCCTTTGCTTGCTTTTTTTCTTCGTATCGTACTATCGCGTATCCACAGATTTCCTTCAGATTGATACGCTGAACAAGACTCTTTTTGGGTAAGAATAGCCACGCTTCTTCTTTCATCAGCATCTATCCTCATATGTAGCTTTAACAAATGATACTTCCATCATACCACATTTGAGAACTATGTCTAATATGCATCATTAATCTGCTTCATAAACTGAAAAAAAAAAAAAAAAAAAATCCTTCTGATTCATTGTAGAATCAACCAGCGGCTTTTATTTTCACTATTTAACATAACAGAACACACCAAATGCCAAGAGAGGAGGGAATATATTAGGGGTAATGCTTTTTTTCCTCCAATAAAAGTGTTTTTTTTTTTTTGTCTTTGTGATTTTTTTAAAATTCATTTTATAATCCTGGAGTTTACACAATAAAACAAGAATAATCAGATCTATTTATCACCATGGAAAATTTGTATATTTGTTTGTATTAATGACTTAACTTTATTTATTTAAATGTGCAACGTTGCATCATTATATATATACTCAGTTTATTTAAATAGATGTTATAAAATATAAACATGCACAACAATTAAATATAACATAAATAAACAATTACTCTAATAAATTATAAATATATAAATAAATAAGTTTATCAAAATATCATGAAGTATCTACCTTATCTTCTATTCATACGTCAACTAACAATCATCACAACAACACATGATTGCACAATGAATGATGTACTTATACAGCGCTTATATTGTATCATTGTTATTACAATTATAGGTGGTGGAAAAGATGCTAAGTACTTTGTTTTGTAAGAAAAGTTAGCATTATACATTGATTTTAGTCTTAACTTATACAGTATTTGTACTTTTTAATCAGTCGTGGTGCAATCGACATAGAAAGACCCTAAATACCTTTTAACCAATATTGTACTTAGTTTTTTTTTTTTTACTTTAGTTATTAATTAATATAGACAGCCCTCACCTTTTAAGTTATATTTATATAAGGTATCCAATCAACGCTAAATTCTTTTTATTATAATAGTATGATAATATATATAATATTGTATAATTAATTTTAGTTTTTCGGTGTATTATATATAAAGAGTTATATCTTTATTAATAAATCATTACAAGTTTTCTATTTTATCTTTATCTGGTATCAAGAGCTATCTAGTCATATCATGATATCTGTTTCCCCCACCTCTCTTTTGCTCTTGCTACTTCTTTTTTTCTGCAATACACTCTAATAATATTTCTTCCTCTACCGCTTTTCTCCACTACATCCTACAAACTCAGATCTCTATCAAGCTGGATGAAGATAACTTTCTCATTTGACAGCAACAACTAATCGTCACTTGAAAGGATTGAAGCTTGTTGCGTTCTTGAAAACTCAAGAAACCCTCCCAAATCTCTTTCTCTAGAGGATGAATTTGGTAATGTCATTAATAGAGATTTCTTCAGTTTGAACAACAAGACCAATTGTTGGTTTATGTGGCTGTTGGCATCCATGACTACTACTCTTCTTGTCAAAATGTTAGGTTTGGACACGTCTTTTCAAATCTAGAATAAATTGTCTGTTTATTATGCTACTCAGAACATAGCAAAGATAAAGAAACTAAATATTCAAATGATGACACCTAAGAAGGACATATTTATCTCTCATTATTTACTTGATATAAAGAAGAGTGTAGACGCACTTGTTGCTAGGTGCTCCCATATTTACAGATGATCATATTGAAGTGATTTTAGATGGATTGTCCGAAGAGTATGATAACTTTGTTACTTCAATTCTTTCTCGGGTTGATCCGTACACTGTAGAAGAAATAGAAACACTCTTACTATCTCAAAAAGAATGATTTGAAAAGCATATAGTCGTTAAACAATCAATTATTCAAGCTCACTATGCCTCTGGTTCTCGGTCATCTCAACAAAATCAAAATAATAAATCAAGTTACAATGGATCTTGTAACAGAAACACTCAAAATTTCTCAAGAAACAAGTCACAGACACACAAAATTATTGCAATTCAGGGACAAGATCTGTTCCTAACCTAATGTCAAACATCTCTTATTCTTGGCAAAATACCAAACTACAATGTCAAATACATGGCAAAATTGGTCATTTTGCTATCAAGTGTTGGCATAGGTATGATACTGACCATCAATCTTTAGTTCCTGTCAATACTTCACAGTTTTCAAATGCAGATGATGGTGATAGTACTCCTTCCATTCTTAGAACACCCTCCACTATACAAGATCCTCTGTGATATCCTGATAGTGGTGTTTCACACCACGTTACTAATGATGTTAATGCCTTCTATCAAACACCCGTACACAGGAGGAACATGAAATTGTAAAGCTTGACAATCGTACAGGTATGAATATTAAATATGTTGGCTATGCTATTTTTTCTGATTTGAATAATTTTAATCAGTTTTTGTTAAAAGATCTTTTACATGTACATGATATTAAAACAAATTTATTAAGTGTCTAAATTTGCTCATGACAATAATGTCTTTTTTTTTTTAATTTCATTCTAATGCTTATTATGTCAAAAATCAGGTTACAAAGCAGACAATTCTTAAAGGAAATCTCAAAGATGGCTTATACGTGTTTGAAAATTTTCCAAAGCATTCTTTGTATAATGCAAATGTTACTACTTTTGATCTTATTAAGTCTACTGTTAAACTTTGACACTCACGCTTAGGACATGCTGTATCGATATTATTAAGACAATGTTACAATCTTGTAATATTTCATTCAAGAATAATGATTTCATGTTATGTGATACTTGTGTTACTGCAAATGCTCATCAGATTCCTTTTGTAAGATCTAATATCGTTTACTTTGCTCATCTTGAATTGGTTTACATTGATATTTGGGGTTGCTCACCTGTTGAAGCTACTAGTGGAGTCAAATATTACATTGCATTTTTAAATGCCTATTCTAAATATACTTGGTTGTACTTATTACACTCAAAATCTCAGTTTTCTTATGTGTTTACCCGTTTTAAACAATATGATGAGAACCAAACTAATTATAAAATTAAATATATTCAAACTGATAATGCTAAAGATTTTATAAGTTTACAATCTTTTCTAAATCTTCATGGCATACGACATTGATTAATTTGTCCACATAAACATGAGAAAAATGACTCCACTAAACGAAAACATCGTCACATTGTTGACATGCGATTGGCCCTCTTAGATGGTGCTTCTCTTTCACAAAAATAATTTTAGGGTGAAGCCTTTGCTACTGTTGTTCAAATAATCAATGTTTTACCAACAAAAGTTTTAAATGGTTCTTCTCCTTATGTTATTCTATTTAACAAAATACCTTATTACTCTTTTTATAAAGTATTTGGTTGTGTTTGGTTTCCTCTGCCACGTCCATATAATAAAACTAAATTTGATTTTTGCTCCTTTATGTGCCTTTTTCTTGGATATAGCCCACAAAGTAAAGGCTATATTTGCTTTTCTCCCAATGATAAGGTCTACATTTCACGACATGTAACTTTCAATGTATATTACTTTCATTATGCTACTTATGCTAACCCTTTTCTACAGCAGCCTACTTTATAGTCACAGTTAACTACAAATAGCAATGTTTCTATAACTATGGTCGCACCTATCACTGCTCCTCAACTCTTTAATAAATGTTACCTATTACCAATCCTATGACAGAAGCTATAAACATGCCCACCAATGACTTACTTTTGCAGTCTAATCAACCACATTCTCCTATGCAACCACCTCCCTTACTTTCACAGTCTGTTCAACCACATTCTCCTATGCAATTACCTCCTATATCTGAACAAAATAGTGATACAATACTAACTTCAGATAACAACAAGCATCACATGGTCACGATCAAAAATAGGTATATTCAAACCCAAAATATATATGTTATTACTTCTGAATCATCTGAACCCCAAATTCATTAAAGGAAGCTTTAGCTGGTAAATTGGTTCATAGATTGAACATGAAAATAATACTTGGATACTAATTGATCTACCCTCTGGTAAATGGGTCTACAAGAACAAATACAATGCAGATGGTTCTTTTCAATGTCACAAGGCTCACTTAGTTGCCAAGGAATTTCATCAAACACCTGGTTTAGATTACACAGAGACATTTAGTCCAATTGTCAAGCCTGTAACTGTTTGAGTTGTGCTTTCATATGCTATTTCCTCCAACTGACCTATCTACCAAATAAATATCAACAGTGTCTTTCTTCACAATGATCTAGAGGAAACCATATACATGCAACAACCTCCTGATTTTGCTTCAGTTATGGTCTTAAACAGACTCCACACTCTTGGTTTCATAAATTAACTCAAACTTTAATCATGATGGGTTTCAATTCCGCCACTAGTGATCTTTCATTATTTACTAAATTTCCAAACTGTCAACTATTTTCATATTGATTTATGTTGATGATATACTTATAACTAGTAGTTCCTCTGCTGAAATATCTTCTATTATATATATTTTAAACAAAAAAATTCATTAAAAAAACTTAGTCTCTTACATTATTGTTTTAGTATAGAAGTTGTTTGGCACAGGAAAATCGACATTCACCTCTCTCATACTAAATATATTAAGTAATTACTATGCAAAACAAATATGCATGAAGCTAAGTCCCAACCCACACCTATGACATCTACCACACATTTGACTCGACATGACACAATTGCCTTCAATGATCCTACATTCTATAGATCAATAACTGATGCTCTTCAATATGTAATTATTACACGTCCTGAGCTTTCCTATTCTGTCAAGTGGCTGATATTCTTGCAAAACCTTTATCAAAAACATATTTTCATACTTTTAGAGATAAACTTATGATACTTTCAAAATCACATATAAATTTACATGAAGATGATAATATATATAATATTGTATAACTGATTTTAGTTTTTCAATCTATTATATAAACAATGTACCTATACATATCTTTAGGATTTAGAGTTTATCTAGTATTAAAGTAATATATGCGAAAGTCAAAACAATGTTAAATACAATCTTTAAATATCACATTTTTTTAAAATTACATTAGTAGTTTATATCGTAAAACTCTTTAAAATTAGTTTATTAATCACCCAATCTCTTTTGAAGATAAGTATTAAGCATATCTATCAAAGTTTAGTATTTAAAAACAGAGAATAAAGCTTAACCACCTACAAAGGATCTTATAATAACTCCTTTCATATAATGTACCAAATAATAATATATAAATGTTCAATGACTTCCTACCTTTAATAACCTTATCCATGTTATTTGAATACGAGTGAAATTAATCTGAATCTCTTTTAATGTTTATAACTTCATGATTAAATACACACTATAATTCAATTAAATTAATTTTAAAATAAAACTTAATCCGAACTAACTTAGTTAGAAAATGAAAAGTGAAGTCGACGGTGAACTAAAAATATAAAATACTTTCATCATAGTCTATGATGTATCTTTCATTTTATCTATATTGCATCTCTCTCCGTCTCTCTCTCTCTATATATATATATATATATATTAATATTCAATCTCACGTAGACACAAGTCTTGATATGAGGAACATGTTAGAGATTTCATTATTAATTTATAGGATATAAGTTAACATTAAGTGAAAATAAAAATAATTAATAGTGTATAAGTTAGTATAAATATCATATTACAAGCTAATTTTGTAAATCTTTTTAGATATTCATATTTTCATTTTGTTCCTTAATATTTATAATCAGTAATATTATATATATATATATATATATATATATATATATATATTATTTTCTTCTTCTAGTAAACCAAAACAACAGTGTCTTCCTATTTTTTTTAATATTCCTTTATTGAATATTGAATAAAAGGAAAGTAAAGAAAAAAAATACAATTTTATAACGAAATTTTAAATTTTCCGTACATGATATACGTAGGAAATCCAGTGCGTAGCTAATATTCACGGGGAAAAAGAAATACAAAATTATATAACAAAGTTGAATATAATATTTTTTCACTTAGATTCTTATCTTTCAACTAATATTTTTAATTCATTTACATATTATGACGGAGAAGTAAAAAAAAGTAAAAATATTTATTTTTAACATGGAGGGAGTAATATAAAAACACGACGTTTATTGCACTTTATTTTATAACAAGGCTTTCATTGCACGTTTTTTTCTTTCACGAGGTGAGTTATTACGTTGGGAATGCTTTGTGATTTGGCTAGTCTTACAAAATTAGAGTATGACGTGCTGTTGGATTTCACCTACCAATTAATGTAGATCTATATACAGAATACGTGTTTGCTTACTTTAATATTTTGAGAAAAAAAAATTGCCTTTTTTTTTTTTGTTTTCCCTAAAACTTGTATGAAACATGAATTTTTCTAGAAAAAGAAATCCACAAATATTATGTCTTTTATGTGGGGGCAATTGAATCTTGTACGATACAAAATGCTTTATACACTTATAAAATTTTCAATATATGAATAATGTCTTTATTGTTTTTATTTTAAAATTTATATATTAAATAATTTTTTTCACATTTGCATAAACATTTCTATCATATTTTAACAATAACCAAAAAGATGTTGAATGCTTAAGATAATTATAACTTAATATGATTAATTTTGAAAATTCAGTTTAACATATTATTTTTAAACATTTAATTTGTGATAACTAATTTAATTTATTTAAAAAAATATAGATATTTTTTAATATTTATTAGATTTTTTATTATTTATTATAAATAGTTTGTTAATATGTATGAAAAAGGAGAAAAATTAACTACTTTTTATTTGATTTTATTTATTTGTGTATGTGATATTCAAGATTTATTAAGTGCAGAAAGTATATTGTATCATGCAGGAATTAACTCCTTCAAGTAGTTATTAAGAAATGTTAGACTGAAATATTCCTTTTCATCATTAATAATTTAATTAAGGAAAAGACTGTTTATGAGCAATAACAACAATATATCAAGCAATTAATAAAAGTGAGTTCAATTAATTAATCCTTAGATAAAAGTTTGTGAGATTGTGTTCAAGTTTATATTATGCAGTGAAAGAATTGGCAGTGAAATTTAAGTTGGTGACATTATTCCTGTAATTCTTGTTAATGAAGTTGGTTTTTTCTAAGAAAATAAAGTAAAGGATGGATATAAAATTAGACATTAAGACATCGTCCTTAATGAGTTTTCTTTAATTTAAACCAATCAATCTGATTATTGTCCCCGCAACCAAATAATAATTAAAATAATTCAATAGTTGCGATAAAAACTATTTAACTCATTTTAGGTTGCAATGCTTACCAATTAGCCATCAAACCTGAAAAAAAAATGATAAATGATAAAAATATTTCACAAATATGTAAAAATTAAATGCCTATAAAAAAGGGCAGAATAGCGTTGAATATGGTGTTTTAGCTTATTATTATTTTAAAAGTTATAAGGTTTAATCCATTTAATTATTTTTTTTCATATATATAGAATAATTGTTTATTGTTTCCTTCTTAGGGTCAAATTATTTGATGGATATATTAAACATTTTCTCTTTGTCCATATGAAATGGGTTTTTGAACCCTGGTTAAGTTTGGCTGTCAGGTTACGGGTCACAACCCAATCCATAAAATGACCCATTTAGGACATCTGACCCGAGTCGAAAAGGAAAACAAAATTCTTCCGCCGCCCGCGGAGGAGAGTAGCCATTTTCATATTTCTGACGATTAAATTAAAAACTGTGACCCAAAACCAGAACTTACCTTTGCCGCCAAAATCGATTGCTTAGCTTAACCCAAGGTACCTTTCTCACTATGCTAAAGTTTGTGATAAACTGCTTTGAATTTATAGCAATTAACTCACGCGATTCTGTGATGGCAGTAAGCGAAAATGAAGGAAATTGTGACTCTCCAAGTTGGCGATTTCGCAAACTTCGTTGGTTCTCACTTCTGGAACTTTCAGGTTTTGATGCCTATTTGCTCGTTTTAATAAATTTCAGAATTGATTTACTTCTACAAATTTTCCTTTGGTTATTGACTTTAATTTCTGTGCTCTGAGTGTAGAAAAAGTTGCACTATCAATCAATTAAAAATAATTACCATGTACAGTAGTTATTTGATGATAGTGTTAAAATTCTTTATGTATCGTTGCATGTACTGTTTACTCATGTTTATTTTTTAATTTAGCTAAACCTTCTTTCCTTTAGTTTAAGTTGATATTCTATAACTAAAAGTACCGTTGATCGAACATGTTCATTTCTTTTTTAACAAGTAATGTTTCGTTTGTGTTCAAATTGTTAGGATGAGTTGCTTGGGCTGGCTGGGGATCCCTCTGCTGATTCAGTATTCAAGAATCAGGATCTTAACATGGACGTGCTTTATCGTACCGGTGAGACACAACAGGTGCAATTTCCTTTTGTTGAACAGGCATTTTCTAAAATAATTAAATAAAAAAATTAAAAGAATATGCAGTATGTGATTAGAACTGTATGTTGCTGTAGAAGATAGAATGAGATGTTCTATTTGGAATTTTTGTCGATATGCTGCTATCTAGTGCTTCCATTGCATGTGCCGTTTCCATATTACATGTTGAACCGGTACATTAAGTGTAGTTCAATTTGATTGGATTACTATTAACTGATACTCTTATATTCTAGTTGGCATAATTTTAGAGGTGAGAAATGAAAATAGGGAGTGATGATCCAAATCTGTAGATTGTAAGCACTAGATTTTCTTCTTATTTTGACACCATTTTCGATCAAATGTGCAGGGCATTCCTTCCTATACTCCTCGCCTCGTTTCAATAAACTTGAGAGGTATTTAATTTATTGAGGAAAATATCATTGTTGTTCCTTTTGCCCCTTTTATAGGATCTATTTTCTGGCATCACTGTTTATTGAGTTGATGTTGCTATTTGACAGTGAAGAATCCATGGTTGGTCTTACATTAAACTGAAATCTAAAAAAAAAAAAAAAAAAAAAAAAATAATAAAAAAAAATTAAAAGAAAATAATAAAAAAAATATAGTAGTATAAAAATTTAAAAATTTATAAAAAATATTAAAAATTTTTTTAAAATTTTGTTTATAAAACATT
>Ga0099824_1008500_pt1 | contig 13111 bp, 6 predicted proteins | sample SiratrowhiteBW_FD_76837 | JGI IMG/M metagenome (GOLD analysis project Ga0099824, IMG submission 76837) | Root nodule microbial communities of legume samples collected from California, USA - Siratro white BW | ecosystem: Host-associated > Plants > Roots > Nodule | place: USA: California... | reverse complement strand
ATATATATATATATATAAGAGACTAATGATATTGTCATGTAATTGAGTTAAGCACTTACCATCCATACATGAAGTCAAGTGCTCGTTTGGAAGCATCTTTATCTGCTTGGCTATCTGAATATGGTTGAAACCAAGTAGAAATAAGTGTTATGCCTATCACTCCCCCTTGCCTTTCCTGAGTAAAGTGTTTCATGCCCTAATTTAGTAAAGAGCAATAACAGAATACTTGAACCCTCGTAGTAACGTGGAAATCTAATAAAATAGGAAGATTCAAACGTTTTCGTAAAGACTAAAGAACCTGGAAATTTTTCCTGTAGTCTTCTACGGCTGCTGCATGAGCAAGTAGTAGATTATGTGTGACTATATAAGGTTCTGTTCCTGAATCTCCGCCAAGGCAAGTTGAATCTTGCCATTCAGAGCATCGACCTGGTGCAAAGGTCCCAATTGCATAACCATTGTTACTGTAAGACCATGGCTCATTTAGAGTAATCCAATGTTTCACCTTGTCTCCAAAGTTATCGAAACAAAGATGTGCGAAGTCCACAAAATCCTTTCTGAAAGTCAAGAATACAACAAAATCATTTTTTAAATAGACAATTAGAATTAAATTTAGCTTATTAAAAGAGAAATATCTCTCTTAACAAGTGTACTACTATACTATCTTATATATCATTGAATAGTTGTTTTAGTGATTACATTGTTGTTTCTATACAAAGTTAGAATAAGCTTTTATTTTTTATACGGGTTGGAATGCTTGTGTTCTGTTTATATACATTTTTCTACACATAAAAAAACTACAACCATTAATAACATTCTTACTTTTATGATAGTACTCGGTTGAACAGAAAATAAAATTTGTATAACTTACACAATGTTACGAGATAAGAAACCTCCATACTCTTCTTCTAAAGCTTGGGGAGTATCCCAGTGAAAGAGTGTGACATATGGTTCTAGACCTGCAACGTCAATATTCAAAACATCATTATTGTCATTTATTTCAAAAATATTTTAAAATTTTAATTTTAATTAAGAAAAACCAGGAGTGAAAAGTATGGATATATATTGACCGTTGGCTTTTAGATGATCGATGAGTTTGTGGTAATATCTGATTCCTTCTGGGTTTACACCTCCACTGAGCTTTCCGTCTATATATGAATCATTTTTAAAAAAGATTGAAATCATTAACATGAAAGATGAAACTACAATAATTACAAAAACAATAATTGTTCATCGAGTTTTAGCTCACTTGGTAGGATTCTAGACCATGAGATGGAGAACCTGTATGCATCCAGATTCATATCCTTCATTATCTTAATATCTTCCTGTTATATATAAATGGAAAACAATATACAAAATATAATTAATTATTTTGAAGGAGAAACATAATTGGCTTCTTCATTGATCCTATGCTGTCATCATTAAGAATTTGGAGTTTACCTTGTAGCGATGATATTCGTCATCTGCTACATCTCCATTGCTTCTATCGTCTATCCTCTCTGCAAGTTATTATTACACATTTATAATCTCACTATTATCTACTGTTTTTCTTAAGTTTCAAATATATAATATAATTTCTAAAAATCTTAAACAATTTTTTCAAATTATAAGAAATAATTTATAATTGTTTTAGTTTTTGTTAGTTCTTCTAATTTTTTTATCCAATATATTCAATTATACTTCTTTTAATTTTTCTTATTTTTTCCTGTTTTTATTTTTTTATTCGAATAAAACTAGATTTTTTTTTCTACAATAGAAAACATTAATAAATAAAAACACTTTATAATCCTCCAACCCTTATATAAAAGTAAAATAAACATAAAAATAAAATTAAAGAAAATATTTTCCCTTCTCCTTGATATAATGTTAGAGATAGAAAGAGAGAGAGAGAGAGAGAAAAAAAACCTGGATAAGTATGGGTGAAGTTGTCCCATACACTCGGTTTTCTTCCTTCTTCAAATGCCGCTCCTTCGTACTGTCGTACATATTATGAACATAACAGAATCATGTGAGTTTAGGTTGAAATCTGAAACGTTAACCTCTCATAAGAATAAGAAAATTGATAGTGATGTGATGTTATATATATATATATATATAGAAGCATTTGCATATTATAAATTTTATTTACATGAAATAAACATTTACTTTGTGTGATAAATAGAATAAACTGTAATAAAAGCACTTGTATGTTTTACTCAGTAGATACCTGGTAAGCCGCGGATGCTGTCCCGAAAACGAAGCCTGGTGGAAAACTGTTTCGATTGAGATTAAGTGTAAGAGATTCCACAACCGATGAAGGATATTCCACAGAATCAATTGGTGGTGATGTGCTAACTGCTACATGAGACAAGAGAATAAACTCGTTACATGCCATGTTCAGTCATTATCACACTCTTCATTCTGCTTACTGCAGTGGTGACACAGTGCAAAAATAGGATGTTTTTTTTTTTTTTTAGGATGTTTTTTTTAGTAAACATTTCAAAAACACTGAAATCATTCATGTTTAATCTATGATCTGCGTTCAAACTGAAACTACTTCGACAACTTTTTTTCCACGTACGCAGAATTTGAAGCTTCAAAGGAAAACCAAATAGAGACTTAGATTAACTTTCACTTTTCATATCCGAGATACGAATTTAAAATTCACACGTGAAAACAAACATGCAAATAGTTGATTGTTTAAAGAAGTGATGAAGGGTAAAATACCAGCTTCCTCCAGAGAGAGTTGTGCATCAGCAGCATCAGCAGGTGAGACCTTGGTGGCAGCAGCAGCAGCACCACCGATGAGTGCAGTACCGAGGGCCAATCTGCGAGAGACATGGCTAAGGGTGGTGGCATCAGGCTCTTGAACATCCTCCTTCTGTGCCTTGCAAACAATTGCCTTTGGTTTGGTTCTCACCACTCTCCACTGTGGCCAAACTCCAACAGAAGTGGTTAGGGCATTGAGCTGCAAGAAACCATGGGTGTAGGCCATTTTCATCAAAGTACAAAATCTTAACTCTCTTTGGCCTGTGCTTCATCCACTATATATAGACTCTGTCACACATGCAGCAAAATCCTCTACTTATTAAAACTTGTGTTCCAGTGATTCTAAGCACTGATGTTAAGGAGATATCATACTATAACTCAGTTCTTACTGTGTTACTTTTTATTAGATAAAGCTAACTCACAATTTTATAATGTTTACTTGTTAATCTATAATAGAGAAAACAAGTTAACAAAATCTTTTTATTTTAATTTATTTACTATAAAATGGTAAATCAATTTCTAAAAAAAAATGATGGATTGGGAACAGTTTACGAATGAAATATAACTTGAACTAAAAATTTAGATAAAACTTCAGCAAAATAATTTGTATATAGGTTATTTTAATTTAAAGAAAATATATTTCTTTCTTTTATTTATTTTTCGGTATTATAAATAATTATAGGGGAAGTGAAATTTTATGACATTACATTTGTAAATGACTGATTGGTTACAAAATTAGACTGGATTACGTGGATAAGGGAGTTGAGGTTCTCATTCGTTACACGTGTCACCACCATACGATAACTATCTTGCAAGAACAATTTTTAATAAACGACACCACAGTTCATATTTCACTTCTATTTAACATCAACATATATTATTATTTTATTTATATATAATATTTTATTAGTAAAAATAATATTAAATAAAAGTTATAATTATTTATACACAGTAATATCAAATTAATATTTTTTTTTAGTAAAATAGGTTTTATAATTATCCGTTTTCATTTTTAATATAATATAATACAAAAAAAACATCTAATCTTCATATAAAGTTTATAACTATATTTGAGTTTTAATGACAAGTTAATAGTGTGTCATTAACTAACTATTGATATGAATAGCGTATTGGTTTGTTATTAACCTTTGAGGATTTTAAATTTATAAAGTAAAAGAAAGAGTACTTAAAAGTTAATTATATATTAATATTAGTTTTTGTTTAAATAAAATATAAGTAAGAATTACAAAAAAAATTAAACATATGTTAAGTTATCTCAATCATTAACGAAATTTAATAAAAATTAATATGTACAGTGCTCTAAACAGAATTGCTCTGAGGACATCGACCCACTAGGGAGTTGTTTTGTGCTTTGCTATGGGCAAGCATTGAACAATAGTTAGAATTTTATGCACTCTTAATTTCTGTTCTGTTATAATCATGTTTTGTAAACTTTTTTCAGAGATGTAAGGTGCATGTAGGATATATCTACCAAATTTTTTTAAGGGTCGAATTACTATTTTTATGTTTTATATTAATTTTATTGTTTTTGCTTATTAAAGAAAATTAATAAAATTATTTTTTATACTAATATTATAATTTTTTTATTATACTATAAATAAAATATGTCTATTTATCCTATTTATAATATATGTTGAGGTATATACTTCTGTGTAGATATATATGCTACAGTATCAAAAGCACAATGATAACAAAATTACGTTACCAAATCACTAAAAGTTAAACATGGATTGATTTACTCTATCGTAGTTGAAATAAAATTAATAGAATTAAAGTTTTGATATTAAAATTTTAATTTTTTAATTATAATAAAAATAAATATATTAATACTTATTATATTAAAGTGGTATTTACTCTTTTAACTATTATAAACTATTTATGTATATAATATCTTGGTTTTAGAATTGGTTTGACCGATTCTACTTTCCTGAATTATTTTAGAAGCGGTTTAACATGGACTTAACCGATGCTATTTGTATCTCCAATCTTGCTGACATTAATTTTCTACTTTTTTTTTCTTGTAATGTTATGTTCTACTATTAAATGACTACTTTAATGTTAATTTAAAATAATTTATTGCCATCAATTTTAAATTCAGACTAATTTAATGTTAACATAGTTTTAAGTGACATCTCATTTATCCCATATGTTTATCTAATTTTGTATTTTTCATATTATTACTTTTTCAATGATGTTATATTACTTTTATTTGGTGTAGGAACCTTTTGAAAATAATGAGAGAATCTTATAAATAAAGGGTGAAAACAGAAAAAGTAAATATAAATGAAGGTCTACTAGACCCGAGGGAGTCAATAAAATGAGATGCATGTGGAGAACAAATCAGGGAAAGCAACAAAGAGAATCCGTTCATTGTCAACTTTTTTCATTTGACATTTCTAGATTATAAAATAATATAACTTTATTTATATTTTATCTTTAATTTAATTAGTATGAAGAAAGAAAAATAATAATTATATAAAGTCGAATTGAGTGTCAACAAATTAAAGTTATCCATCTGCAGACTGTAAAGACTGGGAGTAATATGTGATGCAGAGGAAAGATGAGACATCCAAATCAAAGTGGAAACGGAAACAATGATGGAAGCTTTAAAACCCTGTCTTTGTTCCTTTTAGAAAAACATGCAAGGCCAAACACAAACTCATGGAAATGACTAAAACAAGGTAAAAAATCGTTTAGATTATTCAATGATGTGAAGGCAATAAAGAGAATTTATATACACTTTGTTATTTCAATTCTTGTAAATGCCACATAAAAGAAAAAAAAAATCATAACAAAATTGTGAACTTGAAAAGCTATAATAGTGAAAATTGGTGCAGGGATAGATCCAAAATAAAGACAGAGTTTTTAGTTAGAAAGAACGTGCATGGAAGGAAGGATGATGATATGATAGAAAGGTGGATGTAGTGCGTCATGCTGCTGATGACAAACAACACACTCACAAAGATAATATGTTTGTGGTGTCTATCTACCATGGATTCCTTATTACATATTCTTTTCAAGAACATGGTGTAATTTTTCTGTTAATTTGAAAATTTGTGAAAATAGGTGGAAGATATTTGAGAATATCACTTCATACTAAAAAAATTGTGCTCTTAAATACATTTTTAAAAAGTTGTACAATGATATACAACTTCTCTTCTGATTTGTTTCTTTCAAATCATAGACAAAAAAAAAAAAAAAAACTAATTTTCATATAAAAATTATAACTATATTTGAGTTTTAATGAAAAGTTAATGGTGTATCATTGACTAACTACTGATATAAGTGTGTTGGTTTGTTATTAACCATTGAGGATTTTAAATTTGTAAAATTTATAAAGTAAAAGAAAGAGTACTTAAAAGTTAACTGTATTTTAATATTAGTTAGTTTTTTAAAATAAATATATGTAACAATTACAAAAAAATTAAACATATGTTAAGTTGTCCCAATCATTAATGAAATTTAATAAAATTTAACATATACAATGCTCTCAACACAATTGCACTGAGGACATGGAGGAAGGGGAGTTGTTTTGTGCTTTGCTAACAGGAATATTTAAAATGATGTCAAGTCAAGAGCATGTTCATTTCGAAAATACTATAAAAAATGGCGGATATCAGAATCCACCCCGAATTGAATCATGTCTTTTCAAGCCGTACGTTGCTTTTTACCACATTGTTTCAAACGAAGTTTTACTATAATATTCCTTTAGCTTGAGCTTGGATCCAGTATGTAAATATAGAATCGTGAATAGTCATTGATTCATTCGCTACATTAAGAATTTATCCTTTTTTTTACGTTTCGTTTATGGGCTAGCATTGAACAAATATTTAGAATTATGTGCACTCTTATAATCATGTTTTGTAAGCTTTTTTCACAGTTGAGTTCCAAGTATTTACTTGATATATCTACCAAATTTTTTTAAGGGTTGAATTACTATTTTTATGTTTTATATTAATTTTATTGTTTTTGGTTATTAAAAGAAAATTAATAAATTAATTTTTTATATTAATATTATAAATTTTTTTATTATACTATAAATAAAATATGTCTATTTATCCTATTTAAAATTATTAATGTTATATATTTTTATAATATATACACTGCTGTGTAGACATATATGCTACAGTATCAAAAGCACGATCATAGCAAAATTACTGATTCTTACAAAAAGTGTTTTAATTTTTATTTTTAGTATAATTATAAAAAAAATTAACTTTATTTTTTAATAAACTATAAAATTTTGAAAAGTGAATCAGTTTTCCGTTTTTAAAATTTCTTGTATTTTGTTCTACTATTAATTAAATGACTACCTTAATGTTAACTTAAAATAATTTATTAGTATCACCTTTAAATTTAAACTAATTTAATGTTAACATAATTTTAAATGAGATCTCATTTATCTCATATTGTATGTGTTTATCGAATTTTGTATTTTTCATATTATTACTTTTTCGATGGTGTTATATTACTTTTATCTTGTGTTAGAACCTTTTTGAAAACAATACGAGAATTTTATAAGTAAAGGGTGAAAATATAAAACATAAATATAAATGAAGGTCTGGTGGACTTGCGGGAAGAAAAAGAATACGTGACAGTCAGTAAAACGAGATGCACGTGGAGATGTAACTTTCTATAATTTTGTCACAATAGGAACTATTTTACGTGCAAATTTTACACTAGGTTTAAACATAAATATGCATTCATTTATCATAATATTATAAAATATATTTTTTATAAAATTTAATATAAATATATTCATATGATCTTAAATTAAAATAGAATAAAATAAAACATTTTTATTATCAATCTACTGAGAAATCATTTCACCATCTGCTTACTTATAACACAATATTATTACATATTTAAAAATAATATCATCACAGTATAAAAGAAAAATAAGATAGAAAGTTTTAAAATATATATTTATAAATTCAATTTTTAATCTAATCAAACTATAATATATCACATTTTTATGATTCATCCATCTTATATGTTACATTATCATTAAGATATCACACTTGTATATATGGTTAGGTTAATCTATATGATCAGTTATTGTTTACATAGTAACGCAGTATAATCTGGTATAATTGGTTCTTTTTCACACTATAGTGCAGTCATATGATCATGTTAATCTACATTATCTAGTACTCTAATAGTTATTTTTTGCATTATAGCGTAGTCATATAAACATGTTAATTCATATGATCTGGTTCAAAATTGGTTCTTTTTCACATCGTAGCCTAGTCATATGATCTCTTTCGACTCTCACTACCTACCTGGATATCTTCGTCTATATGAATCTAATATATCATTAGATCAGGATACTTTTGTATTAATCATAAAGAAAAACTCTTACTAATCAAATCCACAAACGATGCATATCTTAAACAATCTTAACACTGGTATCTCCTTTTCTGACAATAATATATCATGATCACATATCACATCAATTAACAATATTTTATACGATAATTACTTTCAAAATCAGTTCTTAATACACAATACTTCAAAATCATCAAACACATATATGAAATTTCACAATCAATTCCTACAAGAAAGTTTAGAACTGGTGACCACATCACCCCACATCCAGGTCTTCTAACCTAAGGTTTTATTGAAAAATAAAACAAGGTTTTGTTACCTGAATTCACAAAGAGCTCCAAAACTTAGGAATCTTAGATATAACCTAACCTACACTATAGAATCCTTATCAACGATTAGAACACATTATTATAACTTTGAATTAATAAGATAATTCAGATGATAGAAATACTACACACAATTACAATCTAGATTTACGTGACTAAAAAGACTTAAAAACTAACCCAAAGAAAAAAAAGAGTTCAAAATAAATTTATTCAATATAAGATTATAATGGAAAAAATCTCACTCTAATAATCAATTTGAGATTAGAAATATAAATAGAAAGCAAATAATCCTAAAAAAATAACTTTAAAAACATAGTGATTTTTATAAAAATAAAACTAAATAACTGATTTTTTTATTTATTTAAATATTTAACTTTTAATAATAAAATATTCAAATATCATTTTTTTTACCATTTTTATTCTGTATATATTTTTTAGGATGGCGAGGAGAAAACAACAAAAGAGAATATATTGATTGTCGACTTTTTTTATTTTGCATTTCTAGATTATAAAATAATATAATTTTATTTATATTTTTATCTTTAATTTAACTAATATGAGAAAAGAAAAAATAATTGTATAAAGTGGAATTGAGTGTGAACAAATTAAAGTTATCCATTTGCAGACTGTAAAGACTGGGAAGACACATGTAATGCAGAGGGAAGATGTGACATCCAAATCAAAGTGGGAACGCATTCAATAGTAAGCTGTGCTGGAAGCTTTTAAACCCTCTCTTTGTCCCTTCTAGAAAAACATGCAAGGCCAAAACAAACTCATGGAGATGACTAAAACAAGGTAAAATCTTCAATAATGTGAACGTTATAAATTATTCAATATTGTGAACGCTATAAATAAAATTTATATATACTTTCCTTTTCAATTCTTGTAAACGCCACATAAAAGAAAAAAATCATAACAAAATTGTGAACTTGAAAAGCTAAAATAGGAAAAATTGGTGCAGGGATGGATCCAAAATAAAGACAGTTTTTAGTTAGAGAGAACGTGCGTGGAAGGAAGGATGATGATACCATACAAAGGTGGATATAGTGCATCATGCTGCTGATGACAAACAACACACTCATAAAGATAATATGTTTGTGGTGTTTATTTAGGCTTTTTTTAATTTTAGTATATTTTTTCACATTAATATTTAAAATAAAATAAAAATAATTTTTTATTAAAATAAATAAATTCTGCTAGTTAAATAAGATTTTAAATTTCAAATTAATAAAATAGAAATAACATAGTGACGATTTTTATTAAAAACATTAATTAAAAGTAGTTTTTATATGAGTAATCACTTTTTACTTATTTAATACTGTTTGTTACTTTTAAAAATTAAAAAAATTTAATAATAATAATTAACAAAATCGTAATAAAAAAATTAAGACATACAAATTTATTTTAAATTAAGATAAAATAATATAATAACGATGATGATAATAATAATAATAATAATAATTTTAATTAAATTCGTATGAATTTAATTTAAATAATAATAAGAATAAGAATAATTTTAATTAAATTCATATAAATTTAATTTAAATGATAATAATAATTATTGAAACAATAATTATAATTAAATTCATACAAATTAAATTAAAATAATAATAATAATAATATTTAAGGATAATAATGATAATAATAATATAATGGTTATTTTCTAAAAAATAATAATAATAATATTCTAATAAATCTAATTAAAATAATAATAATAATAATAATATAATTACTTTTATAAATAAAAATAATAATATTTAATAATATAATATTAACTAATAAGTAGATCAAGTTACACTTACAAGTCACATTAAGGTTTTCATTTATTAAGATTTTCATTATTATTAAAAATAAATGAACATACACTTTAACCATTACAGTATCAATTATTATTATTTTTATTTATAAAAGTTATATATTATTATTATAATAATCATTATTATTATTTTAATTAGATTTGTTAAAATATTATTACTATTATTATTTCTTAAAGAATAATCATTATATTATTATTATCATTATTATTCCTAAATATTATTATTATTTTAATTCAATTAGTATGAATTTAATTATAATTATTGTTTCAATAATTATTATTATCATTTAAATTAAATTTTATGAATTTAATTAAAATTATTCTTATTATTATTTTTATTATTTTATTATTTTGTTTTAATTTAAAATAAATTTGTATACTTTAATTTTTTTATGGTTTTATTAATTATTATTATTATTAATTTAAAATTATATTTTTGAAATTTTATCTAGTTGACAGAATTTATTTATTTTAGTAAAAATATATTTTTTTTTCATTTTAAATATTAATATAGAAAAGTATATCAAAGTGAGAAAAAGGCCGTATATCTACCATGGATTCCTTATTACAGATTTTTTTTCTGTTAATTTAAAAAATTGTGAAAATAGGTGGATGATATTTGAGAATATGATTTTACAATCAAAAGAAATCGTGCTGTTAAATACATTTTTTATTTTACTCTTTGAGAAGTTGTGCACAATAATATACAACTTCTCTTCTGTATTTTTCTTTCAAATTATGATGTGACATGTGAACGTAAGACATTTTTTTTTATTATTTTTTAAAAAATGTTGAAGAATTCGTAGGTGTGTACTTGATAAAATCACTTCTACGTGGCATCTTGATACCAGAATCACTCAAATCTTTCCGTATTCAGGTCACTTATAGCTCTAGGGGACCTCATCTTCTCTCTTCATATTATCCTCTTCTCTTTTATTTATATTATTTCCTCCATTATTTTTCATCACAAAGAAAAAAGCATAGAATGAAACATGGTTGGTCCTGTGTAGTGCTGGAAACTCACAAAGGTTGCATTGACAAAAAGGCAACACAAGTCATTAACAAAATCATCATCATGTGTTCAGCACCATTAACAAAAAAAATCTCAATATTTATTTAATTAGTACATTAGGATTACGATACAAGTATCTTTACTAATTATGACAATCTTATGTAAAAGACAATTATTATCTTTTTGTTTTCTTATTAATAATTCAAAATAATATTATATATGTAAAGTAACAAATAAAATCTATTAATTTATATATTTATATATACATATATCCAAGTTTATTTTATATTAAAATAATAAAATCCTTATTTTTTTATTATTACAATATCTATTATGGCAATAATTTCTAATTTTAATAAAAGATTATATCAAATTAATAATTTAATCAAATAATAAATATAATAATAACATAAAAGGAACTTAAATTCAGAATTAAAAACACAATAGATTGAATTTGAAAAATCTTTTCGATAAGCAATTTAAACAAAACAAAAATAAATAAAAACTTCTTGATAAGTTAAGATTTGTTTATACATCAAATTTTTTGAACTTTTTTTCAGTGCCTTACACTCAAACATCTAAGATGTGAAGTCGACAAGAAGTCTGAACTTAAAAAGTTATTTTTTTCCCAAAAATGGGCAGAATGAGAAAGACGTGAACCTCTTAATAATAGGACACATATCTATATAAATAATCAACTAATAATTTTACTTTTTCTTAATATTCAGAAGTGCATGTGCAATCATAGAAGTGATGAAGAGAAAAGAAGCTTCAATATTATTTCATAGACCCTACCACCACGTGAAAAACATTTGTTATGCAAAGGAGAAAAAAAACGAAAACGAACTTTTGTTTTCAGAAATAAGAACAAGAATTATATAGTGTATTCAGACACGTAGAATATTATAATATATTTCCACATTTGTATCGACATGATTAATTCAATCCAAATCAACTCGATTTTATACTCGAGTTTTTGTTGGGTTTAGATTCTGCAAATTTTTACATCAAGATAATAATAAGTCAAAATTTATTATAAAATTTAAATGTGATTACAAGCAAGTGTTACTTTAAGTTTTATATACTAATTATAAATTTCCCAAATTATATTTCAATTCGGTGTAATTTTGTAAACCGATAAATAACTGTAAAAAATGATTTCTTTACAGGAAATAGGAGAAAAGAAAACACAACTCCTTGTAAAGAAACTCTAGTACCATTTAAATTGGATTCCATGATATCAGTCTTGAATTTTTTTATAAAGAAAAAAATATAATTTAATAGATAATATAAAAGGAGGGAGGTTCCAACCTTTAACAAAACAAAAACTGAATACAATAATCAGTAAGAAAAAACAGAAATATCTAACACTTTTATATCACATCAATCTAGAATGAAAGGCCTAACTTGATGAAACGAGATTTAAGAAATGTCGATTTTTAAGTATGGCCAACTTCATGCTTTAAGACATAAGTGATAAAAAATAAAGACTATCCAGGTTATTGTTATTATGAGACATAAAGTTTTATAAAAATAAATTTTAAATAAATAAAAAAATAAAGGACATATAAATAGGATATATAAATTTTTTTATTTTATTAAACATTTATCTCTTTAAATTTTGAGCTTTTCTTAACTCTCATTTTGATAATGATCAATATAATGGTTTGTTGGGATATTATATTTTTAAGGAGATAATAAGGTGAAACCTTTATGTGTATTATTTTGTAAAAAATGAGATATTGTATGTTTTTTTTTGCTGGGTTTGATGTATTGTGTTTTTTTTTTTTTTTTTTTTATTGTATTTACCAATTTTTTTTTGTTTTTTTTTTTTTTTTATTATATTTTTGGTTTTTGGATTAT
>Ga0099824_1008490_pt1 | contig 13119 bp, 10 predicted proteins | sample SiratrowhiteBW_FD_76837 | JGI IMG/M metagenome (GOLD analysis project Ga0099824, IMG submission 76837) | Root nodule microbial communities of legume samples collected from California, USA - Siratro white BW | ecosystem: Host-associated > Plants > Roots > Nodule | place: USA: California... | reverse complement strand
AAATAAAAAAAAAAAAAAAAAAAAAAAAAAAAAAAAAAAAAAAAAAAAAAAAAAAAAAAAAAAAAAAAAAAAAAAAAAAAAAAAAAAAAAAAAAAAAAAAAAAAAAAAAAAAAAAAAAAACTCCAAAAAAATCCTAACAAAGCTCCAAACGTCTTCAAAGTGGTGCTTTTCTTCAAAAACCCCAACAACCCCTTTCTCGTAAAGACAATGAAATAAATAATAGTTAAGGATATTGTGTTAACAAAAGTGTTGTCCAATATCACATATTGTTGTATCTCTTAAACTAACTCTTTGTCCAACTAGTGTTTGATATGCTTCATCATGTACTCTTCTTGTAATTAGATAAGAGTAACCAATATCCAATATAATTAAAAAAATAAGAAAAAAAACTAAAAAAGAATTGATTTTGTTAATATAAGATGATTAAATATTATGATCAAATTAACATTATCATTTCTATATACATCATTGTGTTAATAATACAATTGTAAAAAAAATATATTTAAATTTTAGAGAAACATAAAAGTGATAAATAGTTAGGTCATCGTAATGTTTTATAATTTATTTTGATTATGACATACCTGAGCAAATAGTTGAAGAGCACCTGCTACTATTAACAAAATCTACTTGCTAAATTTACGAGTTATTTGAAGTATGCTAATTTTTAGCTTGATTGTTTACAAAATTCACTTGGAGCAAAACAATGTAGTTTACTAAAATAAACTAAGTTGCTTAAAAGTAAAAAATTGTATTCCCTTAAACGTTCAAAGATAAATTTCACAACCATATGGCCAACATGCCTTTTTGAAAGAAGCCTCCACGACCTTAAAATGATGGTCTTTGAATTAGATTCTTTTGTATTATGTATTATGTATTTATCCTTATTTATCTTGGATGAAAATATCATGTCATAGAGTAGTGAGAATGGTTTTTAAGATGTGCACATTCAGATATTTTTTTAAATGCTTTCATTCCAGGCTTTTGGAAAATCTTGTATCTTATACCGTATTCAATATCAACATGCGACATATATAAGAAAGCTTCTAATAACAAGTTTGAATAGTATGTAGATGAGTGTGATGATTATACACCCAAAAAGTATATTCCATATACAAGAACTTGTGCACATAAAATGACAATCTGGGCTGGAAAATGGATATCTCGGATGATGGCCTATGAAAAAGTGTACAGTATGCATTTGGGGTGTGAGGTGAAATATGGAAATAGGAATGAGAATTGGTGGGTGGTATAGGTAGAGAGAGTAGAGATAGAGAGTGGATAGTGGAGTAGAGGTAGTGGTCTTGTCACCATGATTGCAACTATGTTTTCTTTTCTTTTCAAGAGTTTGAGTGAAGCACTCCTCATGCACAGGCTCTTGTTGGGGCCTTTCTTTTGTTTATGATATGATTTTGATGTTCACTCACCCACTCAACCTCAATCTTAAAAACTCACAATGAATCACTCAATCAATCACTCAAATCAATCACTCTTCCTCTTTCCTTCCTTCACACCCTCATCTTCGCCTATTTTAAGCTCCACAAACTTAATATTTTATTATATTATGTACCACCAAATGCAAAACCACTTCTCCTTCTTATTTTAAGTATTTTTTTTAAAGTCTATTTGCTTACCACTGACGTATGTGTGGCCTATGTTACTTCCAGATGAATTTTATTTGTAAAATTATTTTTCTCCAGGTTTGTGAAAGCTTGCCCATAAACAAATTCTCTGTAAACTTAAAATAGCAATTAAAACAAATAAAAAATATAATTTCTTAATAAAATACTTATTTTTCTTTTCATTTGTTAACATAAAGACCACCAAAACTAAAATATGTAAAATTAAAATCTTTGAAATAAAATGTACCTAACCAAAAGAAATTTATTTTGTTAATTGGTTGTTTTTATAATTATTCTTAAAGACTACAGTTTCAAATCAATATTAAGTGAAAGAAAGATTTATTATTTGTGTAATGTTAACGATTTAAGCATGTTTGTTGTATCCGTAGACGTGGCAGACAGATCAGACAAGTGACAGAGACGAAGGCATTGGCACTGGGTACTCACTGTGGCTAGCCGCCTGGCCCATTTTCTTTTCAATCTCTCTCTAAACATTGGAAGACAGAACGACAGCGTCCCGCGGGAAGCACGGGCGAAATTTTCTGTTCCGCCCCGGTCCCTCTTCAAATCCTTCGTACAATACACAACACCACTGTTAAAATATCTTAATTCAAATGTTTTACTTCATTTCACACCAAACTCATCAACCTTTTCTGCATGCATCACCATAATTTCTTCCTATAATTATCACATAAAACACAATCAACTACTGCTGCACTACGCACAACCACAGAGGCATCAAAAAATACTTTTCAGTAATATTTGGACCCTAGCCAAGTGCCACCACGTGTTGTTTTAACTGCTTAAGTTGACAGACACTTTTTTGTTCGGGAAGTACGCGGTGCACTCGTTTATATTTTTCAGTTTAACCACTGTACTATACGCTATGCTCCGATAAGCAAATAGGGCAATGCAATGTACCCACCATTTTCAGTGTTTTCCAAACCTATTCATCCACCCATATGTAACATGACGGACACTTTGTATATCAGATCACGTGCACAACTTTATTTTTTTCTTAATTTTTGAAAATCCTCTTTTTATTAGCTAAGACCACAATTTTTTCCATCTATCCAAATTCTCCACGTAATGCTTTGTGCTTGTTGCTTTATATCTAAGGTCTTTTCACGTTACTTTTGATATGAGAGGTCACGTTCAATGAATTCATGTTTACCAATGAATATTTGCTCATATAAGGCCAATCCCCCTAGCATATAACCATTAGGAGGACATTAACTTATTAATCAGTATCATCAACAAAAATCCTCCCATGCAATGGGAAGAAGACAGGATAACACTATAAAGCTAAAATCAAAATATTTTACAGATGATTCAGGAAATTCATAACCACTCAAGTACGTAAGATTATGTCCGAAATTTACATAAACCTTATTTCATTTGCCTCCTCAATATTTTATCTGAGGATTTCCACTTGCCGGTCCTCCAAGTGTTAGAGCCAACCCTTGAAGATCACTCGTGATTTTATGCTCCTTGGAAACAGCACCAGGAGTGCCTCCCATGATTGGAAACGGTAAAGCCACCGGGGTTTGCCTTGATCGTGAACCATGGTATGGCTCTGCATGCAAACAAATTGGTGCTTCTTGGGAAGCCCTTAGAGTACCCAAAAAGGCTTGAGAAGAAGGAAGTGAACTTGTTAGAGAACAATTTGGTTTAACACTGGCCCCCTTTGAGACAACTCCTACTCCCTGATGCATTTTTGGTTGTTTGTTACTTTACAAAACAAATCATATATGATCATAACGTAACACGTTATAGCACCAAAGTTTAGAAACTTACAGGTGCAAATATGACTCCCCGGAAAATCCTCCCATTCACAGCTGCAGGAGGTAGCGAAACTGAGTCATGGGGTCCTTCAACTCTCTCCCCAACTTCAGCACCAATCTTATATTGAAATCAAGAGTGAGAAGAATGAGCAACTAGGAATAATAGAGATATTATTACATGTTCCAGACTACCACGGTCCCACGTGTCAGGTGGAGATCGATCATGAACATGGTAAGTAGTGACCCTTAAAAATATTTAAAATGATAAGAGGAGAAAATTGTGGTAGAGTTAAATTCTAATAATGAGCAAAGGATTCACCTGGTGTTGAATGGGTCGCATCATTGGTTTCTGCTCTGCAGCCTGACGTTGAGCTCGTTTTCTATCCTCGTTAACATGAAGACATTGTTCCTGTTTTAGTTGATGTTGTAGGAAATGAAGAGACTGTGGATTCTTAAGTGGGATGTTCTTCAAACTTCTCTTATAATTTGAGTCATTTTCGTGCTGGGAAGTGGTTGGAAATAATGTATTTGCTTCTTGACTCGGGGTCTGTTCTTGATCGGATTGATATGGAGATGAATGAAGAGACAATGAAAGAAAACTATCTTCTTGTTCCGATTCAACATCCCATACCTTTGCAGCAGCAATTCTCCTCCTCTTCTGTCGTGAACTACCTACAAATAATCATTTATTTATTTACACAAACTTATCGATAAATACTTACAAGAAGAATATAAAAAAGTAAACTGAATTAAACTTATTGTTCTGTATGTACTTCCTAGGAAGTTTGTATTTGTGCAGAATAAAACTATAACTTAAACACACCTGAATCAAAGTGATAAGGTGACGATTTTTCTGATGCAATTTCATAAGCTCCATTTCCAAAAGCTTCCACACTATTCCTCACGAGGATAGTTTTCTGCTTCAAAATTCACTGTCAGTCTCCTGTTGGTAAAAACAAACGAGGTAAATAACGACATGGGTATGTGAACTTGTGTACCGAGTTGGTATCAGCTTCTGCTGGGATAATATTTTTTTCTTGATTCCAGTAAGTTCCAGTAGGTTTGCACAAGGGTACATAGTAACGTCCATTTGGATGCTCTGCTGCAAGCTGCAACACTAACAACTCATTGAGAGGACGTTCATCTTCCCCACACCTGTTAACGTAAAAGTTTAAACTATTAAAGGAGAAAGATGAACATTGTAACATTGGTTAGAGATCCTTAAATTCATAGATAGGATCCTACCCGCCATATATTGCAATATCCATGCCTGCAGCAACAGCTGTATGAGAAAATCGTCCTTGTGGCTGTTGAAAATGTATATCAAGTTGAGTCCACGAAAAATTGCAAATATCAAAGATCCAAACGTCATTATAGTATCGTTTATCTCCAACTCCTCCAATGATATATACCTGCACATCATGCACAGCTCATACAATATCTTCTAAGGACAATTGACAACCAAAGAATCTGAGCATTTTAATTTAAACCTGATGTGGCTCTACGTAATGAGCTAAAATCCATGAATGAATTTAATTTTTATACATTCTCTAATTAAATAATTTTACAGTGTCAAATCAATCAGAATAACTTTTATCATAGATGACAATCAATTATTGAATGATAATGTAAAAGATATTTTCACTGACTTTGCATACACTGTTTACCCTTAGGTAACAAGCAAGTCCTATTAATAATGAATTTAAAAAACTTGCCTTTGTTCCAATGTTAACTGCAGCATGACCTGCCCTGACTCCCGGTGGAGAACCTTGAATCGTCAACTGTCATTGAAACGCGAAGAAGATGTTACTAAATCCCTTACAGTGGAAAATCTAACAATTTCCCTCTCCAAACTTTGAAGAAAATTATTGGTAATTATCATAGAAGAGAAGGGAGGAGCATACTCTAGACCAGGTCATTGTAGCCATATCAAGCATATGAACATTGCCATGATACTGATCACCAGAGTCTCCACCATACACAATAAGTTTGTCCCCAATTGCAAGGGTGCTATGACTGTCTCTGGGGACAGGCAAATCACCTTTCAACTCAGGGGAGGTCCAAGTCATGGTTCGAAGATCAAGAATGTGCAAATCATTTAAATAGTTAGCATGGCCTTCTCCACTACCACCGAATATCACTATCCTTTCATCACCAACCAGCGTGGCGGTATGGCTTTCACGTGGAGAAGGAGGAGCCCCTTTACATTCAGGTCGAAACCACTCTTTTGTAACAAGATCAAGTATGTGAATGTGATTCACCTTCTTCAACCCATTCGTGCCACCAAACACTATCATTTTATGCCCCACAAGAACAGCACTATGGCTGTCTCTCGGCCCTGGCTTCTCACCGGTAGTAGTAAGCTTGCTCCAGACCATTTTGTTAAGGTCCAGAGTGAGAACATCGCAAAAATGCAGCCCCCCACAGCAACCCTGAAATAAAAGGCTCAAACTTCATCGTCTTAAAGGCAAACCGTTAAAGCTTACCAAACCCACAATCTTAATCAGTAAAAATATATAAAATATTTCAGATTGTCCACTAATTTGGAGTTTGAAAGGCAATGTGACAGGACAAACGCCTATGTTGCTTTCATATGTAGAATTGCAAATGATAGAACAAAAAGAAAATGGTAATTGCAGCATTTTCTTAATCCAGTTCAACTTTGATTTGATCTTATGCACCAGCAATCTCAACCAAAATAATAAAATAATTTTATTTTCAATTGTGCTTAAATTTTTGCAAAAAAGTAAGAGGCCTCGGATTACCAAGACAGTGAAGCAGCACGGATTCTTTTTGGGTGCATGTTTTATAATACAGGGATGAGGGAAAAAAAAAGGAGAAGAATGAAAAATGTGAATATCGCTATATTAAGTAAGCAGAAAGATGATGGTAACCCAAACTCGTATTGTCCCACTAATTACAGTAAGAAAAAATGAATTCAGTCAACTGTCTCCGAGAAAAATAGGTGATAAAGAGATTAGGAAAAAACTAAAATTCAGAGAAGAAAGTGCTTTGGTTCTTAGCCATATATAGGTAGTAATAACTCGGTGAACTTGAGAAAGAAATAAAAAGTACTGATTAATACTATAAACTAACCAAACTAATGAGAAAAATTCCCAGAGATGAAGAGACATAAGCATACAGAAAAAGCACCGTTTCAAAGAATTACAACATGTGGGGAGCAGTGTGCAGACATCATTAATGAGGACAAGCCAGTAAGGAACAGGTTCTAGATGAGATTAAGAAACTAACCAATGGTTTTTAGTTTCTTTTTTTGAGCAAAAGGGGTTTAAGTAAACACATACATACCCCAAAGACATACATAAGGCCCTTGGAGAAGCAAGCAGAGTGCCCCCATCTTTCAGAAGGATTGAAACCCAAAACCTTTGGATGCAGCCACATTGTTTTGTTGTTGGAAAGTTGAGGTACCGAAGAACTCATCTTTGAATGATGTTTCTGCGTGTGAGTATGAATGTGTGATGGGTAAGTTGAAGCTTAAAAAAGCATACAGGTTGAACACAGTAATTGACACAGATGAAGAAACAGTCGAGGACGAAGAGTCCTATGGAAAGAGAGATTGATTCAAAGAGGACATCAACAAGCCAAGTGATGTATCAACAATCAATATCAATAGACATGAAAAGATGGGCGCTTTCAAGTCCAAATCACTGTGGCAACCAACAGCAAGTGATGGATGTAGTGAAAACAACAATTTTTCTCTCCAAAGTATTAAAGTTCTTAAATAAATAAATAAATAAATATATATATATATATATATATATATACTCATAATATTCTAAAAAAAAAAATCATTAGCAAATAAATTAATTTGGAGAAGGCCAACTGAATGAAACTCGTATGAGAAATCTTGAATAAAATCTCGACTTTGGATGGAAGAAGTACTACGGTAAATCAAATTTTTAAAGTACCGATAAAGTTGAATATATCAGATCTTTAACGTGATAACAGAGTAGGAATTCTAACAAAGTAAGTAAATCAAGAAACAGGTTAAATAATTATAACTAAAAATAGATTTTTAATTAAAAAAATATTATTTTATTTTTGGTTAAAATGATTAAAAATACTTATTTTACAAGGCATTGACAATAATAAAATAATTAAAAGGTCCAAGAGCTTAGTTAATGTTGAGAATATGACACAGTACAACCAATGCACATACATAGTGTAGAAATACTGAGAACGCGTGACGTATTAGATAGATGTACAATGAATATATTGGTCGTGTTTCCCTGCTTGGCTGGATAAGCTTGACGAAGGTGAACTAGTAGTGATGTAAAATCATGGAACATGACTTGGGAGGAGAGAGATAAAGATAGCTTTACTACAATCAAAATAAATGTTTAATATTGTTTATTATATTTATGATTAATAAGTATTTTTAAAAATTTAAAAGTGTCAAATACTTAACTTATTTTGTATTTCTAATATCTTAACTTCTATTTCGAGAATACCTGCTAATAAACTTCTATTTAAATTTATGTTTACAACTCCGTTTTAAAAATAGTCTTCTTTAAATAATATTTGAAAAACATCAAATATATCATATTAAATATTTATAACTGTTTTGAAAAAGTTTAGTATTTTTAATATAATAAATAATTTTTAATCACATAGATAGTATGCACGTTAATTTAATAAACATAAATAATTTGTTCAATAAAATAAACATTTTATTCAATGAACAAATATATGTGTGTGTTTTGGTACGGCAAAATGTATTGTATAAGTGCATTTTATAATGAATTGCATTCTACATATACTATATAACATACATAAATGTTTAAGACTCTTATCCATCATTAAAAATCACAATATATAAAGTATTATATATATATATATATAAAAACTTATATTTAATCACGTAATGTTATGATTAAATGTAATATGTTTTTTAAAATATTTGATTGTAATAAATAAGTTTTATTAGAGACTACTTATATACAATAATGAGTTATAGATCTTAATTTTAGAATGGTACAAAATATATACTACTAAGTGTTATTCCGACAAATATAAGTATATTTATGTCATGTATACTTGACTAGTTAGTATTGAAGTGAAGATATATATATGTTAAGTGAGTTATTTTTATAACATCATCATTTATCATCTTAAGTATTTCTAATATCACTCACAATACAAACCCACATATTCATGTATACAAGCGGTCTACTAGGATCCATCACCCATGAAGAGTCACCCAAAAAAATATATGTCATGCATCTCCACATTAATCATGTATTCTTTTAGAATATATATAATTAGTCACACATTTTATAAATAAAATAATCACTACATGCATAAAAGTATGTATTGAAAATACAACTAATCACCATGAATCTGCACATTATTGCTTGAGTCGCTAGTTTGATTGAAATACCCGAAAGTGTCACCATCCAAGGATCTTCATCTTCACTAATTGTCCTGTCATTTAAGTGTCAATTGCTTATAGCAAACGCTTGTATCATATTTCATTACATCTAAAAACATGTATATCATCTTTACATGTAATGTTTAAGTATTAAAAATAGTCATTGAGCTATAAGACATATCGTCTTAGTGTCTTGTCAAACACTTGAGTGACATTCTTTTAGAGAATCATTGTTTCGACATTTTTCTCATTCAAACTTCAGGTTAACACTTAAATTATGCATCATTTCGTTTAAGTAACCAACACATTACTTAAATAATTAAAACACTTAGTATGAAATTTACAACATGTGACTTAAAAGTAATATTAAGTATCCTACTATAAAAGGATTCATATATTCCCATATTCATTCACAACGTTGTTCACAGTCTTAAACTACAAATATAACCAATACCATACAAAATTCTATTTCAAACTTCACATTATTCTCATGTCTTTAACTTTCTCACACACATTCTATAATATCATTTTCCAACAATTTCACTTAACAATTATCATATGGTATAAAAATATTATTAGCTCTCCTTAATTTAGTAGAAGTATGCTTTCAACATCAAATACTTTATAATACTTTGTATAACTCGAATAAATTGAGATTAAGTACTTAAAAACTCAATCTCATACTAATAATGTCCATCTTAATTATCATTAAAGAATACAATAAAAAAAACTCAAATAATAAAATTTAATAAGTTTCAAGCAATCTATTATTCACCAGTTTTTTTATACTTTAACATGACATTTAAAATTCATTTTAAGAATAAGAAAAGCGTAAAAAAGAGAAAGATTTGTAAAACTGAAGATTTTTGAATGAATCATCAACGTCTAACATCTAAATATATTGAATGTTTATATTTAACTTATAACAAATTTATTATAAGAGATATTAATTAAAAAAACGAAGTGTAAGAATATTTATACATGTCTCCTTTTTATACATTAAAAAACATAATGTTTAAAAATATATTTATTTAAGTAAAACTACACTCAAATTTCTCAATTAAACTTTAAGTTATTCATTTCCAAACATGAAAAGCTTGAAAAAAAAATCAAGAAACAAAAATAAGAATCTGGAAAGGAGTTGATGCTTTGAACCATGTAAATCTGCAAAAATATGTGTCCAAAAAATATTATATTTAATAGAAGTATTTGTGAAAAAAGTTATAATCAATAAAAGTATAATCTAATATATAGTTAATATTTACTAATTTTATATCTTATGTTAAAAGTATATTCAATTTATGTTTTTATATTATCAATTTATTATAATTATTTATACCTATATTTTAATAAAATATTAAATATATTAAACTTTTTCTTATATAATTCAGTCCAAGAATTTTGCTATTTTTTTTCTCTCCATCACTTTTTCTTCTTGAATTCCAAAAAACATCAAACTACAAATGTTGTGTATAACAAATTAGTTTAAAATAAATATTTTATTGGAAATACTGATTCGAATTTTTCAACAAAATTTAATTACGAGTAAAATTAATAAATACTCTATTTATAATTATAGAGAAAGAAGAAGAAACCTGAGTATATGTAAGTTTGTTTTACTAGGCTCATGCTTTGTCTAACTGAAAATGATGTAGTGCTGTGACCTAGGGTTGTTGGAAATGACAGGAAGTTGTTTTGAGTTGGAAGTCTTCTTGAAAACTTGATAAATGGCAGAGATAGGTATATAGGTAGCACTAGGTTCCTAGGTTCAGAAGAGAGATACCCTGCTTCTTAATAAACACAATTACTACAATAAACAATTGTTTTAAAAGTATATTTAATTTTGTTCAAAACAAATTATAAACTTTATTTTTATTGAAAATGCTAATTTTACTTTATTATTCACTTTTATTCAGCTTATTTGATAGTATTTTTGGTTAATAACATATTTTATATTAATAAAATAATAATATATATTAGTAATTAAATGATGTCCAGAAAGAATAATGATGTTAAAGTATCACTATTCATTTTTATTTATCCAATTATTAGTTCTTTTTTCTTTTCAAATAGAAAATTGTTTTCCCAGATTTTCTACTTTCATTAATGGGTGCCCAATTAAGCTGTAAAGGAAATTTCTATAAACATATTTTTGTTTTAGAAAATATAGCAATTGTTCAATGCCAACTACTTTTTTTTTAAAGAAATATTTTATAATATATACATATTTTACAATGGGAGTTACATATTGAATAAAACGAAACACTTTGACTCGACCAAATTTTTTTACCAAATAAATAATAAAATATAAAACATAAACGTTAAAAGAATTCGCATATATAATATTTTTACAAAAAGAATTTGTAAAAATAGAAAATATAAATTTCATAAGAGCAACATCTACAAATTCTTAATAACAAAAACTGTGATAAAACTTTAAAATAATTATTCTGGACAAACTTAAAATAGATAATTTGAATTTGTCTTTATGTTACACTTAATCAAATTATTTCATATAATAAAGATAAAAGAAGTTTGATTTTTTTTTTGTTATTTATAATTCTTTTACTTATCAAACTCCTATCCTACTAATAACATTCAACTTGAAAAAAAAGTGCAAATGACACAAATAGAAGAATAACAACTATACTTTGAGATAAAACTATGGCTTGTCATGGTGACCCTTTGTATTACTCCTAAATAAAAGATGTTATTTGTTATAAAACCCCAAGGCTCAGTATAAGAGTCTATAAATATCTTTTTATGAAGATTTTCTCAAAGGATAAATGGATAAAGAATAAATCACAATTAATTGTATGTCTTAATTGACCACGCATAATATGAAGCTTTGCATCTTTAAATTTTTACGTGTTTAAACTTTTAAATTACACACTCAAGGTAAATCATAAATTATTTATTGTGAAACTACAAAGGAATTTACCAAAAGAATTGGAAAATTTCCACAACAATGAAGTAATTAAGAGGATACACTAGCTTAACAAATTAATAGTTAACTTTGATTGGGATTTTCATACTACTGCACTGTTTATCATAAAGACGCCAACTAGTTTTACCAAAATTTTCTAAACTCTTTGTCTTAAAACTAATACAATCGACACAAGAATTGTATAATCATTACCAAATATCACCATCCTACTTGTTTTTCCAAGGAAAATGTTCCTTAGAATGCAAAAAGTTGTCTACGTAAACTAAGAATTTCATGTTACTTGTAAAACCTTATTTATTTAATCATTTGAGGAAAGGATTTGAAGTTAATGAGAAATGATAATTGTGTTTTGAGTTATATTTTAAATGTTGTAAATAGAAAAATAATCAATCTCTTTCTTCATGACATTAAAAGTAACATACCCTCTAAAATATTAATTCATTAATTCTTATATGCTTTTTCTTTAGATTTATTTGATCATATTTCTTTTCTAACCTACAAGTTATGAAATAGTTGAAAGTAAATCCAATAAATTCAAAGGGTTTAAATGGAAAAAGTCTGTACATAATAAATTCAAAAAATTAAATAACAATAATTTAGAGGACATAAATTTGGTTTTTAAGAACAAATTAGTGACCCAAATAACTCAAGTTTAACCCAAAATTATATCATATACATAACACATACTAGGAGTAATATTTCATGCCATTCATAGAGACATTCAATATTACATTAAATAAGTGAAGACTCAAGTAAAGTGATTTAAATATAAAAAAGAGGATAATATATTGACACACGACAATCAAATCTTAATGAAAAATTAAGGAAAATATCAGTTACGGAAAACAAGTGAAATGACCAAAAAAATGAAGGTTACAAGGTTCTTATATTTTGAAATTAATTATACTTCGTTTAAGAAAACAAGAAAAAAAAAGGTTGAAAAGCTTAAATGAGAATGATAAAACAATAATGTGTACGTTAAAAAAACACACTATACAAAGTAATTGTAGACATAAAGATATTTGGGTGCGACGGCAATAAACAAAAAGATAGTGAAAAATTGGTTAAGATAGATTTGTTAATGAGAAAATTAAATCACATTGTTTTATTTTTACATAAAAAGTGAACTAAAAAGATATTGAAAGCATTTGTTTAAATAATTTTACAATAAATAGTACCCTTCACCTTTTGATGTTTAACCAAATCATGGACAATATTTTCCTTATGTAAGTTTAGTAAAACAATATATATATATATATATATATATATATATATATATATATATATATATATATATATATATATATACACATATATTTTTTTTATATATATATATTTTTAATATTTTTTTATTTATTTTATATTTTTTTTTTTTTT
>Ga0099824_1008489_pt1 | contig 13119 bp, 3 predicted proteins | sample SiratrowhiteBW_FD_76837 | JGI IMG/M metagenome (GOLD analysis project Ga0099824, IMG submission 76837) | Root nodule microbial communities of legume samples collected from California, USA - Siratro white BW | ecosystem: Host-associated > Plants > Roots > Nodule | place: USA: California... | reverse complement strand
TTAAGTTTGTGATAAATACATTTTACTAAGATACATTATTAATAATCTCTGTTAAAGATAAAAAAAAAAAAAAAAAAAAAAAATAAAAAAAAAAAAAAATAAAAAAAATATATAAAAAATTTTTTAAAAAAAAAAAAAAAAAAAAAAAATTTTTATTTTGTTTTTATTTTTTTTTTTATATATATATATATATATATATATATATATATATATATATTTAATTTACAAAGATTTGTTTAAAAAAATGAAAAAAAAATTGGGAAAAGAAAAACAAGTAGTGAAAGATACACATAAATTTAGTATCGCTAATACTATATTTATTTTTTGGGGACATTCAAATTCTAGTGTATCTCAAATCCAAGAATAAGTATTCTTATGAGCCACTTTTGGTCAAATACTCATGTATTGTATTTACTTGTTTATCCAAGCAACTTCTGCAGCATTCTTTTGGTACTAGTCGTCTCATAACACTATCCTAAATAGACAAGATATCGTTACGTATTGAAGCTTCTTAAAAAAATGAATAAGAAAGTTATATTCAATCATTTTAGAAAGATACTCACAGAGGAGTTCTACATTTTTTTTTCCCGTTTGAGATAATGTTTCATTTTAAAATGGTTGATATATGTTTTGGTCCTCTTCTTGTGAATGCATAAGAAGACTTCAAAAAGTTTAATGCATTGTGCATTAAGTGTATAACCTTCCTGGAATGAAAATATAGAAAATCATCATTGTACATTTCATTTAATGCATTTTGTTAATTGGTTTTCTTGATAAGATAATATAGTCTCTTTATGTTATTGTAGTTAATAGGATATATTTTTTAGTCGAAGGACAAGTAGAAGAGATAGTTTTATTTTATCAAACTACACGTTCAGTTTAAGTATGAAGTGCTTCATTTATTGGAGATGTATAATCTTATATTAAGCTTTCTAATTATAATTTATCCAATGTTAAGCTTTATGATGATACTGTATACGATGTTGAGCTTTTTTTTAACTATATTTCATCTGATATATAAATATGTTTATTTGTATGTTATACTTCAAAATACAAGTCTTAACTTTTTTATCGTGAAAAAGTTGATGGATTGAATAAATTTTATTTTATATTATAATGAATCAGATAAAAAAATTATTAATTTATTTGAATTCATTAAAACTCAATCCAATCTTACTCATTTAATATCATTAAGTCCAATTTATCCATTAACATTTTTTTTCATTGATGGATATGCAATTCAACCAAATGAAATTTCGAAAAAGTTTAGTTTCAAAATAATTTTGGCAATAGAAATAAAAGAATATTTTTGAATTTTTTTAGAAGAGTAAATTTAAGAAAGATTTAATTATGAAAAAACTGGTTGAAGTAATTTTATTATCCCTTAAATATTGATTAAAAATTTATTAAATTATGATAAATAATAAATGAATCATTAACTATTTATAAAATTAAATAAGTGGATTTGATTTGATAACTTTCTTTTTATATTTTGTGATAGATAGATTAAAGAAATTCACTTATAAATGGTCATATATAGATTATAAATAAATGGATTGTTTTATCATCCATAACACGTATTAATCTTGTAAAAAATAATTGTGACACAATGCGATACTAAAATTTATTCTAACCTATTTGTCATCATGACTAGTTATATGATATTGCTGCAATGATAAAATTATAAAAAAAAAAATATCATTTTTTTGTCTAAATGCTTAGTATTTAATATCATCTTAATTAGTGACTAAACTTTCCTGCACATACATGTTGCTTCCATGCGATTCTTAAGTAAAAAAGAACATGGCATTTACTCTTGAAAACTTGACCCGAACAGCAACAATTTGATCATTGTGTAATTTAGTTGTACAATAATACATAAAACAACTTATTATTTCCCTTAATCTATTTTTTTCCAATCATTATATCAGCATATTCTCTGTAGGTGACCTATGTGTGTCCATGGATTATTTTCCTTCATATTCTACGAGTATAATTGATTGCATGGTTCCTCCTGCGACAACTCACTGGCTTCAGTGCACCTATATCTTGAAGGCTAATTACATGGATTTTAACTGAGAACCTATGTTAGAGACGTATTACTCGTTAGCAATATGATCAAAATGTTGAATATAAGATGTGACAATTCTCTTTTTCAAGACCAATTTTTTAAGAATTAAGTTCATGTGGTTCTTTTCGAACATTGGATGACCCCAAAATACTTACAGTGTTTGATTCTACTTATAGCTTCTCCATAACGGTTTTCTACAACATGGAATTTTACACTCTAAAAGGACAAAAATGAGGTGTGCTTTTGGGAATGAGTTGAAGAGTAGTCTCAGTCCATTTTTAATGAGTTGCATGTACCGATTCCTGAAAGTTCAACATCAATTGCGAGGCTTTTAATTTCTCTCATAATGACCTAATAATGTCACTTCCAATTGCCTCTACAGAGAAGCCATCTTGGAGGACCTGAGATAGTGGCCACTCAACGTAATAAAGTGTGATTTGCTTGCTAGTGTCCATCCATGCACATTCCCTTTGACTATCCAAACACTACATTTTCACTTCAACAACAAAATCAGGAACCGGTTTAGTTTGAGGAGCCAGTTTTTGAGTAATCACTAATCAGAAAATGGCCTTTCGTGAGCCCATAGGTGTGCGTGTCTCAAATCATCAAATGGTTCATTATGTATCTCAAGGATTACACTCCATTGATTATTGGATGGAGCAACACTTTGCACTTTTTTCGGATTCACAAACTTCTCTGCATGAATTCTCTTAATCAAGCTACAGGAACCATACTACTCATCAAACTACCATTGCACCGTTAAGATACAATTCATCTTCATTCTCTACTTGCAAGGTTCACAAACAAAAGAAGCCATAAAGAGGAACAAGTTACTCTTCCTCGTCATGAAAGTAACAAGTAGAGTGAGAGTTTGTTTGGTTGGTAACGTAATAATCTATGACATTTTAAGAAGTAATAATATCTTGTTTTAGAAAATATTGTTTGTATTATCAGTCTTTTTTTATTATTATTTTATTTGATAATAAATGAGAATGAAAAAAAACTGTATAATATTTGAGAAGAGGGAGTATTAGGAGTTGTTGTCAGCGCTGTCTATCTATCACAATAACATCCGCTCACAACCTACCACCGCGTCTGAGAGCACCAGGACGTGGGCTAGCACGTGGGCCTGGGGCCCCCACGACAAGGACCGCACACACAGAGAGCGGTGACATCACCTCCACAGACCACAACACAAAAAGCCCATCTCCATCTAGGGCCCATCCTTATCTGGAGGAAAGGGACTCTTGTCGCCCGGGCCCGCACTTTCGCCTTCCAACTTTAACCCTGCACCACGCGATGACAGCCACGTAGTCCCCCACCAAACATCATCCCAACACCGTGGGCCCCGCGACCACCCTTGCCACGTTTGCTGCTTTGGGCCTCTGTCGCACGTGGGGCGCTCGAAACGTGGATGGCGGATACGGCGCCGGCCACGGTTATGGGACACGTGGCGACCGGCTGGTGTCGGTTTGAGGACGTCGTCGGCACACAAATATCTTTCGCAAAGACGGTGATGGCTGGCTGTTCGTTAAGGGCACATGTGTAAACCCCAATTTTTAGAAATATATAATTGTTTTTTTATTGTAAGAGAATTTACTATTTTTCGAACATATTAATTCACAATTTCTTTTCGCCCTCAACTAATTGGGTTGGGGATAGTGTTGTTTATCTTTTTCAGAAGTATTGCTTATTTATTTATTTCTTAATTTTAATAATTTATAATAATATGTAATAGAAATGTATTACTTTACGCCAATAAATTATTTTTTATTTTACTCCTACTAATATTTGAAGTTAAATGTAAAAAATAAAAATTAAATACAACAGAAAAAAGAAAAAAAATAACAAAATAACAAATAGCAGAAAAAAATAAGTGACCGATATAATTAACTATAATTATTATTTAAAATATTTGATTCTTTATTATTAACTTTTTTTATTATAACATAATTTTAATAGAATCTATAACAATAGTACCTAAAGAGATTTTTTTTTTCTTTTAATTAATTATATTTTTAAATTAAAAAAATAAAATAGACTATTGAAATGGTAAAATTAACTACACAAATCATCAATACAATACATCTAACTACCTACTATTATATTTTTTTTAATATAACCACCATTATTAATATTTTTTTAAAATATATGGAGACATAAATAATTCATCTCTATTAATATATAATGAATAATATACTTATTATCTTATTTTATTATAATAAATAAAATTTGTTAATAGATATATTTATTTATAAAAAAGTATATGTTTCTTTTATAAAATGTAAACTAAGTTATTATATCATAAATGTTGGGTAGAATAATATGTTAAAGTAGCTAAAAACATATAAAATGATGGAAATAGATATGTTAAATTTAAAACTTTTAAATTTTTCATTTACAAAATAGTTGTTATATATATATTATAATGTATTCTACTAATATAAAATATCATACTTTTAAGTAGATATCGTAATTTTATAGCTGTTCAAAAATAGTATATCTCATAAAGTATAGGATTACTAAACAATTTATTGTTGATAAATTTTTTATGATAATAAATATAATTATTTCATAAAGTATCAAATTACTAAGAATTTATTATTGATAAAAAATTTATGATAATAAATATAAATAAGCATGAAATTGATTATTTTATATATTTATATATTCTATAGAAAAATAAGATAATAAAATTAGATAGTATAATATTATTAATAACAAATGCAACTCATTGATCTTATTTTTATATTTAAAATAAAGCATAAAATTAATCTTATTATTTATTTATAACAGCCCCCGAAATTATAACATTCTATAATAATATTTAAATAAATATTTACAATGAGCAACTGTGTATGAAAAGAAATAATTTCGACAAATAAATAATTATTTATATCACACCTGATAAAGGAAATGCATAAATATAATTAGTGATGCAACAATTGAAATACATAATAATTAAATTTTTTTTAAGGGTGATATTGTTTCGCATGTGAGTTTGTCTCTTTTTAATTATTTTGTTTTTTATTTGTTATCAATGATATAAAGTCACATGTAATATGTCATATATGTGCAATCCGTTAAGAGAGCAAAAATTTTGTTCTTAATGAAATTTTTTTACAGATTAATGAAATAATTCATAAACAAGGAAAAAAAATAATAATTTGAAGATTTTTTAATTTGTTAATGTTACTCTTCAGATTTATTAGAAGTAAAGTTTAATTTTTAAAGGATAGATAAATTTGATTTTGAAAGAAAAGACTTCTTCTAACTTGAATTCTGATGAATATTATGATTTTATCCAAATAAGACACGGATTTAGTAGACTTCCTGAAAACGTTTATAAAGTTACTTCCTTAATCTGATTTTTTTTTTTTAGTTTGATAATAAGTATAAGTTAAATTATAAGTAAATAGAAGATTCGAGTGTTTGAATTTCTAAAAAAGTTGAAAGACAGAAAAATGATGTATTCAAAACTGGTAAGAGATTTATTAAAATAAATAATACAAAGCAAAAATGATGATGTAATAATTGAAAAAAAAATTCATTAAAGATTAAATAAATGATGCATTATTAAGTTTGGTAATTTTTGCATCACAAAATTTAAAAAGTATCAAAATTACTCGTGAATATCACGAAAATATTCTTCTGAGACAATTATAATTTTGAGCATCTATAAAAGTGAAAAAAAAGAGAGAATGAATGCTAAACATATAAAAAGCCTACAAGCTTAACACATTCTTCTCTATTTGCACTTATATAGATTAACTTTGTAGAATCCTTTTAACTTAGAAGTTACACTTCTATAAGAAGGTTTTTATTTTAAGTTTTTTCTCTTAGATTTATGCTTTCTATTTGGCTAAAAGTGTTGTAACCTTACTTTGTGTTTATATTGTAGTAGGTGAGAATGAAAAGAAATAAGTGAAAAACTAAGTTGTTTAGATTAATTAAAAAATGAGTGAAAATTACTGAAAAGTTTATAATAGGTTGAATTAATGTTATAGAAAAAGATAATATAATAAATTATAAAAGCGCTTTTGATTTAGTTTTAATATGAATAGGTATAAATTAAAATATTAAATATTAAATATAAAATAATTAATTTATAAAATTAGAAACAATAATTAATTTTTTATTTATAATTTTATCATACATCTAATTAACTTAATTACTAAAATTAATAAAAGCGTTTTTCTATAATTAATTTTTAATATTTTACATATGTTGTTTTTACAAAGAAGTTTTGAGTTGGAAGGAGTTGAAAATCAGGTGGCAAGTTTTTGGTTACTACTTTACCATTGATTTTAACTTGTATATTCACATATAGATGAATGTAATGTAGGACAATTTTAATTCTTCTCCATCCATTCTCAATTGTTTTCAATTCATCCATTGCATAAATGTATTTTATTGAAATGTTAATTTATTTTATTGGTAAAACATATTTTAGGATATTTTAAATTTTAATTTTAATTAAATTTAAACTCTTATACTTTTATATTTACATATAAATTACTTCCATTATATTTATTTGACTTCCAAATTATAATTTTCAATTAATTGTAAATAATATAATTTTGAAAAAATATAATATTAAAATATAAAAAAAAACTTAATTTCCTGTCATCTACCATATCTCCACTAGTGGAAAAAGACCATTTAACAACGGTTCTGAAGGGCCTACGAAGGCGGTTCCGCCACCGCCGTCGTTTCTATTGTCGTAAAAACTATGTCATATACAACGGCGGTTAAACAACCACTGTCGTATATGTCACATACCAAGGCTGTTCGTCAACAAACGCTGTAAAAAATCTTTCACAGTGGCAGAAATGACACTTTAATATTGTAAACAGCACCTATTAAGGCGGATGTAAGCAGGCACCACCTTAATAGGGGTCTACAGCAGAAATGACACTTTAATATTGTAAATAGCACCTATTAAGGCGGTTGTAAGCAGAAACCGCCTTAATAGGGGTCTACAACGGCGGTTAAACACTGCAACCGCCATTGTAGACCCCTATTAAGGCGATTCCAGCTTACAATTGCCTTAATAGGTGTTGTTTACAAAGTCAGTGATGACCTTAACCGCCGTAGCTTAAGTTATTTTTTTTTAAAATGCTGTAGCTATCCGTGTTGTTGCCCAAAACCTGCATATATTTCCAGTTTTATATATATTTTCAGGCACATATATTTTCAGGCACATTACATATTTCAAATACATATGTTATAAAATAATAATATAATATCGTGTCATTGTATATCAAGTAAAACAATGTTAATCTGTTATTATTATTTGTAAAAACAACATATGTAAAATATTAAAAATTAATTATACAAAAACGCTTTTCAGTGCTTCTACTACATAAAAAAACAAACAAAACATTAGACATTAGACATTAGTTTTTAAGAGAGATTAAGATGAAAAAAGTAAGAATGATCTTATATATTTATATTTGCTAATAGTAATGCTCAGATATAACTCATTTTGAATATAGTGAAACCTTTAAAAAGAAGAACTAAATACAATATAAGAGTTGAGATGAAGATAAGAAAGTCTAAAATCTATTCAACCCTTCTTCGAATATCATAGTTCTTCAAAAATAAAAGCGAAATTCTTAATAAAAATTATTAAAATTTTAATGAAAGAAGAAAATAAAAATGTTAGTTTTTGAAAAATGTTACTTCAAATAATGTTTCAAAAAATTGGGACAACCTAGTGATATTCTTGTATAAAATATTGTTAGTAAGACAAAAAAGTTTTCTACATGTTAAAACTAATTAAAAAGTTTATTCAATCAGTTTAATTTTCTCGATTTAATTATAAAATATCCTTTAACCAAGAAACAAATGAATACACTTTTTAAATAAATATTATTATTATTATTATTATTTATATATTTATATATTTATTCTATTTGTATTTACCTTAAATTAAACACTCTAATTTTCAATAGCTAAAAATATAAATAAATTATAATATATAATAAATTTTATATTAATTAAAAGTATAAATAAATCATAATATATAATATATAAAAGTTATAATAAAGTTGAATTAGACCTAAAGCCACTTTTAAAATAATATCAATCTTAATCAAGTTCAACATAAATTTTCTAAAAGTTATAAAGATTAATTTACTTTTAATTATTTAATTAAAAAAGACTAGATAAATAATTAATTTTTAAAGTAACTTCATGCCTCCTATAATTGTATCATATTTTTCTCAAAACTCATTGTAAGTTGGTATTGTTTCCTGCATCTCAAAACTTCTTTAGCCATAATCAAGGGAACGGGATATTTACAAAAGGGATTTCAATGTTTCAGTGAGTAAAATGTTTTCTTTAAGCGAAGATAGTCAGGATGAATTTTTGTGTGTATATGCAAAAGAAAATATTAACATAAAATTATTTAATACTTTATTACAAATTAAAATTAACATAACACATACTTTTGAAAATATACTATAATATAAATTATTAATTATTGTTTAATTTTAACGTAATAAAAATAATATAAATTATAATACACACATATAAAACTCATATCTATCAATTGCATCAAAGTCATGATTAAAACTTAGTTTCAAAATAATAAATTTACTTATAAGATCCCCACATAATTTTTCCTTGGTACCTGTGTTGATCCCTTTTTCCTCCACCCCATTCGTTGCTTTTATCTGTCCCTATCCAATTTGCTTTGATAGGTTGGGTCACCTATGGAAAAAAGTAAGAAATTTGTTGCATTTGTATTTAGAAAGAAACCAAGTGTGTATTCATTACAAGAACATGACATCTTACTATTTACATGGACATGGACTGAGTGGTGCAGACAACATGAATAGATAATCATATATCAAAAGAGAATCATATACAGAGTTGAAGTTCAACAAAAAAAGAAAACATAATCAAATTGCCTTAGAAAAATGGCAAGCTTATGTTATGTATGTTCCCCATCAACTTACTCTTGAAATTAATCGTAAGACTAAGACCTACCTGAAAGTTTTCACTTTGTCATTGAGTCTACAAAACACACCCCAAGAATTGGAAATGAGAATAGTTGAAGAAGCAGCCATTGTTGATTCAAGTTCATTCGTCTTGCGTTTTATTAAGTGGAGAGCAGTGGTGCTCCTTCCGCTAATAAACCCGAGGGTATAACATGTTTTGGTTAATTGTCTCAAACCTTTAGTATAAGATTTAATCATTCATTAATAAATTTAAACTTTGTTTTGCATTCATACAAATAATCAGGATATTTCCTATCCGTAAACTATCACAACAAACTTTCAAAAACTTATAAACTCTTAATTTATTCAACTTAAGAATAAAATTCATAATGTCACATGATTTATCGTTTCTGTCTATCAAATTCATGTTCACATAGATATAGATAACATATAGATCCACATGTTAAGAATATTTATCAAAAGAACATATAATGATATCTTTTAAAAAAACTCATATTAAACATTTTTTTCTAGAGATTTAATACCTAACATATCTTAATACTTAAAGTTCGGAACTTTAACTAAATGGATTAGGGTGAGTTTAGAATATATCCTTATCCAGACCTCAATATGTGTTTTATTCACTTTTTCATATATCTACATGTATTCTCAAGATATAATAAATGCTCTAGTTTCTCACCACTTAATGTGTTGGTTTACATATATAATCAATGAATCTATAAAATTTTTGTTACAACATAGATATTTCCTTAATATATACTTTCATTCATGGTTCACATATCATCTCAGATTTATGACCTCAAACCCGCATATCATATAATATCATGTCATTCGTATTTGCCTTTATATCATATGTATACATTACAAATCACTTAAAGTAATAAATCATTTCATCATACAATTAAATAATTTCTATATATGACCATACATATACATAACACTCATACTTAGATAAACTTTGAAAAACCACTTGAGTGAAGACATAAAACGATATTTGTGCTTGAATAAAATAATTTTGCTTGATGAGGGTATTAGATGATACACTTACTAAAGTGACTGAGACGATATCTCTGCTTAAGTGTGTTTGCTTTCGCTGAGGGTATTAAATGAAGCACTCACTGGAGTAATTCAAACGATATTCTCACTTAAGAACGTTTGCTTTTGTTGAGTGAAGAGTATCAAACAAAACACTCACTAGAGTGACTCAGATGATACTATCACTTGGCAAATCATACTAAACATCTTGCATTAGCACATATACACTTCTAAATATGAAACTACCCATTTGAACTTTAAAACACATTTCCATCTCAATTTGCAAAATTAATCCTTTTATGCATAACAATGAATTTGTTGTATGCTGAAGACTAAAGAAATAAAGACTCCAATCAGGATGATAAAGAAATTTCATAGGTCAACTTACAATGAAAGACTCTACACTTACCATGTTCCTAAAGAGCATCACTCACTCATACCACTTATATCTTCTAGGCTTCACCTATCAAGATAAATCCCTAACTTACACGTCACCTAAGATTTTCATATCCTATGTATGATTGGAGAACCTCAGACAGACATGTCCCAAAAATTCTTCAGATTTTACATGTGACTGAAGAATATCAAATGCACATGCATTAGTAGTTTTTCTTGCCTCATTTGAAGGAATTTTTACTTACATGCAACAATGGAGATTCTAATCAATATATAACATCAAATTCCTCTCTCAAAACTTTTTTCACACAAAAGGACTCTATTTAAAAGTTTACCCCCTACAATCATCTAAGGTGGCTTTCTTTTTTCTGTTCTCAAGAAGCTCCCAGTTTAAGTAAGAAAAACTACTCAGCTGAGGCAAACCCTGAACTATTAGGAAATGAGTTTAAATCTAACTCATCGTCACAAGATTGACTTATAAGGTGAGGATCGTGCCCACTTATATATCTCTAGTTAATTTGTGATCTCCAACACACCTCTCTCATACCGAGACATAAACATCTTATGTGTTGAACTAGATATATATGAGTAGTCCAACAACTGCCCAATAGTGGATGACATAATAAGCCCAACAATCCTCATTAGGATAAACTCTGATACTATATTAAGAAGTAAATTTAAGCATAACTCATCCTCAAAAAATTAGCTTGTAAAGAAAATATTGTCCCTATTTATATATTGTAAGTTGGTCTTATCTCTAGTAGACGTAAATTTTCAACTTGAACCCTTTGACTATTACCGAGTGTGATCAAGATCTACAAATGATGTTGTTTGAAAAGATGAATATAGAAAGAAGGTAAAATGAAAACTTTTAGAGAAAGAAAAAAAAAGTATTCTTTAGAGTAATAGAGTAAACTAAAGGAAATGAAGACTTATATAAATATTTCTTCGTTAGGAGATAGGTTTACTTTCATGAATACAATAATAAAATATTTTATCCAAAATACTATGATACTCAAGTTAATAAATATATAAGTGAAACAATAAATATTCAAAAAATAATTTTTTAAATTATTTCAAATTTTCACTTATGTAATAATATATTTTTTATCTTTATAGACTCAATAATAGTAAACTGTAATTTTCTTGATAATATATTTAATTAAAATTGAGATATTATAATCGAGATATCTTAAGTGATATTTGTTGGAGATTTCACATCGACTAGAGATAAGTCCTTTCAATAGTTTATAAGTGAGTGAAACTTAACCTTATAAGTCGGTATTGTAAGCTTGAGTTAGACTTAAAATTCAGAGTGTTTGTTTCTGCACCTCCATATCTTCTTCCAACACCTCCATATCTTTTCAAAATGACAATTTTGTTCTTACACAAAAAAACATATTAATCCTCTCCCTTTATTACTCAACTTTCATCTTTCACTATGCACACCTCGTTCGCCTTTTTTATTGTAAAACTCCTGGAAGTTATTATGGGATGAATTTCTCCTTTGCCTCCTTTACTTCTTGACTTAGAAACTCTTAGAAGTTGTTCTGGAATGAATTTGGGTATGTGGGCACTGTATGTAATGTATTTTTTTTTTTTCAAAAAAGGGATCTCTCAATATACAGACTTTTTTGTTAGCACATTATATTATAAAATCCGAAGGTAATATCAAATCCAGATTTAACTTGTAGATTCTACAATCCTCTATATATATAAAAAAATTGCATACGAAAATATAAAATATAAAATCCAAAAGATTACATCCCGTACACTTAAAATCTTTACATAATTCTAACTAATGGAGCAATAAATGGAGGTCTTGGAGGTGCAAAATGGAAATGTGGCGAAAAATAGTAAAAATAAAATTTAAATTATATTTTAACCTAAGGGCAAAATTTTCCTTTTACATATATTATAGAGGTGGAGGAAGAACCTATGGAGGTGCTGAAAGAGCACTCTAAAATTCACTTTTTTAAATGATATCAGAACTTGTCTTAACAAAGTTATTAGACCTATCGGGCCATCTATTATTGGATTTCTATCGGACCATCTTTAAATATATAATCTCACTTACGCATGAGTTGGAGAGTCTCAGTGTAAGTGAGTGTGTTGAAGATTTCATGTCGGCTAAAAACAATACATTTCAATGATCTATAAGTAAATACAAATCTCATCTTACAAATTCACAAAATTTTGTTTGGATATAAATTTTTTTCACGTATAATTTTAAGTTAGATTCCGAAATCTATTTATATGGAAAAGTTTGTCTTATAGCTTTTTACTTTAATATTTTAATATATTTTAAGAAAATATTGTTGGTGTGAATAATTTTTCTCTAATTATTACATATGATGGTAGACATGATTTTTAAAAATAGTTATAACAAAAGTAAATAATTTTTAATTATATCAAATTTATATCAGATTATAACATAACGAGTATGAAGAGGTTATGAAAATAATTGTGAAATATAAACTACTAAAATAACAATTTTATCATGAGTTTAATTCTTCCAATCTCATAAAAGATGAGACACACAATTTTTACGATCGAGTTTAAATATTTAAATTTAATCTTACATTAGAAGTTATGTATGCAACTTTTTTCTTTCCTTTTTTACGGAAGTCGTTACGTGAAATTTCAAGT
>Ga0099824_1008486_pt1 | contig 13124 bp, 7 predicted proteins | sample SiratrowhiteBW_FD_76837 | JGI IMG/M metagenome (GOLD analysis project Ga0099824, IMG submission 76837) | Root nodule microbial communities of legume samples collected from California, USA - Siratro white BW | ecosystem: Host-associated > Plants > Roots > Nodule | place: USA: California... | reverse complement strand
TTTTTTATAATATATATATATATATATATATATATATATATATATATATATATATATATATATATATATATATATATATATATTTGAATTTTGGTTAAGATATCTTAGAACGGGGTGAGGGATTTGGTTAGCAAACCTTGCTTTATATTGATTGGTATAGTGATAATTTATAGGTTTAGCCAGCTAGGGTCTTTGTTGTTTTATACCATCCTTACTCCTTGTACTGATATAGATTTCTCTAGTGCTTTGTTTTTTACTCATTAGTTATTTTTACAGGTAAATAATTTTTAAAAAAATATATATAAAAAAAATGTTTGGGGTGTTTCAATCCGTATTGAGAAGAGAATATATGTAAAAAAGACAAAAAGAAAAGAATGATACAAATAAGACTCTATACATATTGGAGTCCCTAACCTAGATTAATCTATACCGGAATCTTTATGGGTAATCGATAAGCAAATAAGCTCATAAGAGTAAAGAACCCAAGACACAAGAAGAGAGGAAAACGAGTGAATGTATGTTTTGGAGAAGAGGAGAGACATCTATTTAGAAGGAGTGAAGACTTGACTTACATAGTCACAAGTTCTCATGATCATCTATGTTGCTTAAATAAAAGCGGAAAAAGTGGAGGTACACTACCAATGAGACCCACAACTTCATGCACACGAGATTCACTTCCTTTATTATCCACTTTGAAAGTATTAGAAATGTCTTCGTATATCTAGAAGGTGGTATCCCATCGATCAAAGCCACGCATTTAGGGTTTCACCTTTAGAAACCCAAAACTTTCTCTAAAGAAGAAAGGGAGTGGCGCAATTAGTTAGAGACAGAGCACCATTGAAAGGGCTGCCGAGAAGAAAGGGAAAGAGAGCACCGGATAAGAGAAGAGACAAAGGTAAGAAACTGAAATTGAACTTTTATTTCTTAAAAATATACAAACTTTATAAAAGGGAAAACCTATTTATAGGTTTTCTAACATAATAGAACCTGATATTGGTTAAACCAGCATCTTAACATCTTCACCTTAAGCTAGAGGATGTATATTCATTATTCCAAGCTTGCTCACAATCGATCTAAAACTTTGTCGACTTAGGATTTTTGTAAAACGTCTGCTAGTTGATCTCAGGATCGTTTAAGTAGCAGATGAAAAAGATTACCTTGAAGTTTTTCCCACACCACATGGTAGTCGATGTGTTTTGTGCATTCATGGAAACTAGGGTTATGAATTATATGACGAGCAGATTGGTTGTCACATTATAGAGCAACAGGAGCAGTGGTCTAAATATGAAGATCTACAAAGATGTAGTTAATCCATTGCAACTCACATGTTGTGGTAGCGAGTGCTCTATACTCTGCTTCAAAGGACGACCTAGAAATCGTAGTTTACTTCTTTGATTTCTAGGAAATCAATGAAAATCTAGAAAAATGCAATATTCAGTTGTAAATCGTCTTGTTTCTAAACAAGATGCCCAATCTAAGTTACTAAAGGTTTTGTTCTACATTTTAGAATCAACTACAAAGAATAATCCTTCAACAAGGTTAGCTTTGATTGAACGTAGGATGTGTTGAGCTGCTAGTTGATGGTGAACTGTAGGTTCTTATAGAACTGACAAAGTAGATGAACGACAAAACTTATATTTGGCCTTGTGTTGGTAAGATATAGCAGTTTGCCAATACGTCTTCTCTATAAGTTTAGGTTCTTATTTTATTTGTAGCTTGAAAGAGAATTTAGTAGTAGACATAAGAGGTGTAGTTTAAGGCTTACTTGCAAGAATTACTGTTTCAGTTAAGATGTCAAAGGTATATTTCCTTTGACATATAGTTGAATTCCTTTCCTTGATCTGGCAACCTCTAGACTTACGAAGTATTTGAGTTCTCCTAGGTCTTTAATCTTGAAAGAACTATTTAATGAACTTTTAATCCTTTCAATCTTAGATAAACAGTCCCCTACAAGAATAATATCATCTACATACATATGGAGAAATGTGAAGGCAATTGAATTTTTTCTAATAAAAGAGAATAATCAAACTTAGATTTAATAAAATCAATACAATTGAGAAATGAAGAGAGTTTGGCAAACAATTACCTTCTTGCTTGCTTCAACCCATACAAGGAGTTAGTGAGTCTACAAACTTGATTCATTTTTCCTATATTGAAACCTGGAGGAGGTGTCATATATACTTTCTTATTCAAATCTCCATGTAAAAAGGCGTTGTAAACATATATTTCATGTAATTGTCAATTCTAGACAACTGTAATGGTTAAAGAATTCTAATAGTGGTTATTTTGGCAACATGAGAAGAAGTATCTAAATAATCAATCTCTTCTAATTATGTATAACCATTTGCAACCAATTGAGCCCTATGCCTTTCAATAGTTCCATTTGCTTTATGTTTGATCTCATATACTCATTTACATCTAATGGGTGTTTTTCCTGTTGGTTGATATGTAAGGTACCAAGTATTATTTTCTTAGAGGGTTTGAATCTTCTTCTTCATATCATTCATGTAGTTCGCATTTTGATGGCTTGCTCAAAATTTTGTGGTTCAGTATTGAAAGATATGACCAGAGTATATCTCAAATTCTAAGAATTATATGATAAAATAGATGTTATGGGATAGGCAACGTCAAAGTAACCTTTAGAAATGGAATTGTTGACCTGATGATGATAGTTCTTTATAAATGTATTCTTTTTGTTCTATTAGATCTTCTAACGACTTGATTGACAACGTCATCTTCCTGTTCATATTGTTTATCATTTTGAATAGTATGTTGCCTATTGTCAAAAAATACTTTAATTCTCATTTATATCTCTATTAATGTCAATTTCAATTTCTATGTTATTATTATTTGTGTTATTAATGTTGGTTTTATTATTGGTATGTTCTAAAGGTTTTGATAACAGACTGAAATTGTTTTGACTAAAATTTTCTGTTGTTTGTTCTTGTTTGTTACTTGAAAGTTCATTTGAAGGTTTTATAGGGATTTTTTTTTTCATAAAATATAACATTTCAGTTGATGAAAATTTTCCTGTTATTAATATATAAAACAACATACCCTTTAATACTAGCTTTGTATTCAAGAAAAACACATTTTCTAGTCTAGGTTCAAGTTTGGTCTTATTATTTTCTAAAGTACATGCAAAATAGAGAGAACCAAAAGTTTTCAGATTAAGATGAATAGGAGGTAACCTTTATAACAACTCATAAGAATATTTACCATTGTTAACAACATAAGACAATCTACTTATGAGATAAATAGCATGACTAGCAACATATGACCAATAGCTTTAGCTAAACTACATAGAAAAAATTATTGCAAATGTGTTCAAAGTAGACATAAGAGAATGTGAGACTATAAACCTTTTGTAATACTCAAAAAGTTACATAACTCTCTTTTTAAATCAAAATAAGAATGCTAGTCAGCGATCACACCTTAGACTAATTATAGTGTGTTGGAAAACTTATTTGAGATTATATTATAACGTTTAAGTACAGGTTGCTTATTTAAACATATTTTCGGCTCTTTCTTAAAAATAAGGAATAGTTATTGCTACAAAAATAATTTATTCTTCATTTAACTATGTATGTACAATTAGAAATTTGTATGTAGGTGTTCATATTTTGAATCAACTACATATATCGATTTCCTTTCGATTTTTAATACATCTATAAAGCTTCATGTTACTCCTCCCAAGATATGAAAAGATTTAGGACATTTCACAATTAAATTAAATTAAATGGAATGACAGTTCAAAATCTAAAGAAATAGAATTTTTGACATATTTTCAGCTTATTTCGACAAATTATTCTTTGAACATCTTTCTCTCTTTTGTATCATATATCTTTCTTTTTTCGTTTTTTCTTCTTTTTCTTTTTCTTTTACCGGCTTTTCTTCTTCTTCTTCTTCTTCTTATATATCCTTTTTTATTTACACCCTCGTGAAAAAAAGTTAATATAGAGAGTGAAAAGAAAGCAATATTTTCAACAAGTGCAAAATGTGGTATATAAAAAGTGACACGAAACAACTATCAAAGTTAGAAAAAGAAAAACATCATAAAGAAGAGAACTGAAAGGGAAGGATGATTCCACTAAAATAGCTAGAAGTATTGATTAAAGGGTAACTTTTTTTCAGACATGTTCATGGGTCTGAAATGGGTGGAATATGAGAAGAAAAATAGTACGAAAACTACGAGAAAAAACGAGAATTAGATATCTAACGGTTGATCTAATAAAAGGAGAAGATATATAGATAGATATAAAAAAGTATTTAAAGATATGCAACAAAAAAGTGAAGGTTAAATCTGATAAGTGACTAGTACCATAAAGTGAGGGAAAATATTTTATAAACGTCGTCATTAAAGACTAATCTCCACCTTAAAAGTTTAACTGGTAATTTTTATTCAAGTACAAAAATCAAATTCGAGACTTTACTAAATAATAAAAAATAATACACAGTACTCTTTTTTATAAGAAACAAAAGAAAATATTTAGAGCTTCTTTTACTCTTTTTGTTTCACAGTGATGAAGATTTTAGCTTTTATTTTAATTAAACTGATGTTCTCAATTTGTCTTCAAATTATTGCTGTTATTAATATCTATATAGAAACTTGTACTCATTATGTGACGAAAGAAGTATACTTTTTTTATTTATGGTAAATCTATTAATGATGAGTTATCTCGTTTCCCATGCCAGTGGATGTGCTTATAGGGTAAATATTTCTTGAAACATGTGCGTAGTTATGAGAAGTTTTAGGAACACTCTTAATTTTTCTTCTTTTTTTGCAATCTTTCCATAAATTTCGATCGAGGAATCGTACTTAAAAAAGTGTATTGCTAATCCTTTCGTTACCACTAAAAGAAACCCTTAGACCATTGGTTAAGGAATTAAAAGGAGAAAAAAAAAACTTGTATTAGAATGTATAACAATGCGTTTGATCATGACTTTCAACGTCACCTCTGATATTTTTTTTTAAAATTAATTCTTTAATCAATGTCTTAAAATCTTTCGAGTATATACTAAAACGTTCTATAATATTAATTAACTAAGTGATTTAGATTTTTATATGAAGGGGTAAAGGGAATATAATAAGAAAATGGAGATGAGAGATATTATGTTTTTGTATCATTGTTCAAAATTATGACTGGCTCCTTTGTTCAATTCTATCACGTTTTGTTCAAGTGGCCGACCTACCACGTGAATCTTCCTTATCACATCACGTGCGAGTTTTCTTTTGGGAGTTGAAATTGAATTTTGCACATATAACATGTGACTAAATAGAACGAGTGGCTGATAGATGCTGTATGTTCCTTTTCGCATCGCGTAGGCACAAAGTTAAAGCCTACAAGCAATTGTCCTTGTTTCCTTAATGGGACATGGCACAATCCCAGGACTAGTCTCTTAGTCATCCTCTCAGCCCTCTTTGTCCGAATAAGTGTTGGAAGCTAAACTAAAGTTGAAGTTTGGTACGCCGTGAATGCTCTTACTCTACTGTCCTCACTGACCTAACTTGGTGCTCACAACATGACAAACTCTTTCAGTTACAATTACCTCATGCATAGCTTATGCATTTGAATAATGCCATCATCAAAACTATCACTGCCTATGATAAATGAGAACCAACCACTGTTAGCTAGTAATCAACGTTGGAAGGGATGTATTAGCTGCCAAATGACTTAAAATAAATCACAACTTACGCATATTGGTGTTTTCTTAATCTCAAAGGATGTGGTGTCATGGGATGGATGAATTTATGAGGCCCATGTGAAATACCAATGCATCATGGACAAGAGTTAGGTTTCCGTCGGTCTTTAAAACGTTGCATGGCTATGCACAAGAATGGGTAATAAGAAAAAGGAAGTTGAATTGTTAACAAACATAGCTATGGTTGCTATTCTGTGACCACGCGTCAATATGTTGTGGCTTTAGTTAGGTGATGTATATATACATATAGATATATATATGGGGATTTTTCTTTTTCCCAATGTAAATGCAAGTTCATGCCCATACTTGTCTGGCTGTCTTTCCGTTTATATGAAGGTGAGTTTGACACTACTATCTTACCATCCCAAACACATCTTACGGGCTGTTACATAACCTACAGGGCTAACAACATTTTTGTTAACACTTTAAAGCTTAATAAGAAAGAGAAGAACAACAGTTTACCAACATGGTTTTTTTTAACTGCAAGAACAAATATATTGAAAAGAGGCAACTGGGTTGTTCAACCGTATACAAAAGGGATATATACAAAAGAGAGAAAAAAGATTTACCACCTTCCCCTACATAACCCTACTCAGACACAGTGAATATATGATGTTCATAACCACCTGTTTACAACATAATTTTTTATTCTCTGAAAACCCTCTATCAAATAATTAAAAGCACTAATTTTACAGGGCATAATCATGAGCTGGTTGAGCGTGACGCAGCTCAAAATTTGTGATATCCACTTACCTTTAAAGCCTGCCACTGGAATTATATTAGACGTCGGAAACTTTGTGGTTCTCAACCATATCTAATTCACATAGCATCTCATTTGATATAAAAGCATGCAGATACAGTTTAATATAAGATCTCGTATATATTACAGCACATAACTAATTAGATTCTGAATATAATTGTACGGCAAAACCAAACATCCAACTACTTTATATATAAACAAACCTAATGATATATGTTTTGAGCAGGAGATATTCCAGCTTTATGGAACTTAATTAAGCACTTAGTTTATCTTTATAATATTTATTATTTATTTAATCCCCGTGCAGTAACTGCATTGACCAGATATCCTCCATGCTCCAATAATTGTTGTTGTCATTGGTACAACAACTGGACTGATCAGGAATATTGGGAAACTGAGTTGAAAATGGCTCTAACATTCCTTGATAACAGGGTGAAGAGTAGGTCTCCATGGGCTCAGCCATGGTGGACACTTGGCTAGTGCTAGCTTGATGATCATTTATCTCAGAATTAGAATTACTCTGTTGCTGAAAGTTCTCAGCTTGCTTGATGTGCTTCTGGATCCTGGTCCTCCAGTAGTTTTTTATCTCATTATCAGTCCTTCCTGGTAGATGCTTGGCAATTTTTGACCACCTGCATTGGTGAATGATTTATTTCTAGAAGACAGTGTCATGTAACTGAATAGTACCTTACTGGTTTTTTAACGCTTTTGGCTGTAAAAATTTTTGGAACCTCAACTTTTTATGTGGATGAGTAAATATAGTGTCAAAGAAAATACTTTGTACTTTAATTACACCAAACAATAGGAGAAGAATTTCCCTTTAATGAAAATTTGTGTTGCCTTTGATCACTTTTCCTAGACAGCTATATCAAACAATTTGATAGGTACAGTTCTATTCATCAGAGTAAGCGGAGAGCCAGAACAAACCTAGAATTCTACTCGGTTGTAGAAATGCGTTGCGGAAAAGAGAGTACACGAGTGTGCATGAGTGAGAGTAAGTTAAAACATATATTTAATTTGAGCTTGAAAGATAAAGCATTTAATGGAAACGTAATTAAAAACTGCCTATATATATGGCTGCCACAGCTTTTATTGATTAACTAAAAAGTGGCAACACCTATATTAAATACGGTTGTGAGTCTGATGGAAGCCATGTTCCATGGCTGAGAATCAATGTGACGTTATCTTGGACTCACACTTATAAATCGACCAGTGTTGAGGTACGTAAGATGCTAAATTTCCTTTGCTGTATGAAGATAATTCCTTTGCTTTGTAGCAAGGGCTCTCTAAGAACAGAAAATCAGGTTTCTCAAAGCATGCCTCAGGTAGAGACTAGAGAGAGTATGGTTCAATCAAAACGTTTCCTATTCTCTTTTCCATCCATACATCCCTTCATACATACACGCATACAAATCTTCTACTAACTCTTAATCACGTCACCTTCATTTCTTCTAATAATTTGCTTCATTAACTTGTTTGATCACGTTCCAATGCGCACCTCATTAATACTATTCATTTGAATTATACATACTAAATGTAATTAATATTTGAAAACCTTAGTTTCAATTAAATTTTATTGGTTGATCATTTGTTTTCTGGTTGAGAGGGAATTTCTGATACTGAGAAAGTAAGGATGGTGCTAACTAGTTTTTATATGCACTATGTAACTATATCCTCGGTTTATATATGCACTATGTAAGTCTATCTTCAAGGGGAGGCTCTAAAATTTACAAGGACACCTGCCCTTGTTAAGAAGAGCCAAAAGTGTATGGTTTGGGTCTATTTTCACTCAAACTCTCTTTCATCCGAACTAGAAAGCTATAAAGATATGCGCACTTCCATGAGTTCAACCTAAAGTGGAAGGTCCTCTTGTCCAACTTATTTAGTCCTCGCTTATAAGCCTTATAGAAATAGTCATTTGTAAAACTAGATGCCGCTTTGTAAAATTAAAACACCTTTATATATACTTATATATATGCTAGTAACTATTGAGAAACAACTTCAAATACAATCTATTTCTTGTTTAAGGTAATCTCTTTCATCTTTACTATTTACACCCAATTTTCTCATCTTTTCATCTGCAATTCATCTCCCTTTTCTATATTTTATTATCATCAACAATTTTTCCATCTTGTGTCCAAGACCCTTACGTCATCTTTTTTTTTTTTTCATTCGTTTAAAAGCAGCTAATAACGTGTTTTCAATACAATCTATGGTTTTTCTCATAATTAAAAAGGGTACTTTTATTCATCATCTAGTTTAGGATTATATATATGAAAAAAAAATATAAAAAACCTTGAACGCAGATAATTCACCTGCAACTTTTATATGAACATTTGGAACTAAAAAAATTATGCTACAATTTGACAAAAATTGAAAACCATTCATTGAAGAGAGTTTATGAAGAATTTAAAAAGGAGCACAGAATTGAAATGAAGTGAAGAAGAAGAATGTTGGTGTTGATTAATTGGTTGTGATTATTGTTAGATCTAAAGGACCTCTCTCCCGCCAGCCATACGCATACATATATAGGAGAGAGTGAGAGCTAGGGCGGGCGGGGATTAATGCAACAGTAAGGATTTGATGCGTAATATGTACCCTTCAAAGGTAAACAGTCCAATTCTTCGATTTTGAGGCAATAGAACACAATCATTTTGAAGGCTCTAAAAAAATTATATACAAATTTTATCCAAGATATATTAGGGGCCAAAAGTTCCACGAACCCCCATGTGTTTAACTTTTCCCTTGGCTAGATTTTTTCTCCCCGACTACACTCCCTCGATCCCCCTCAAACATAGTCTTCCAAGAATATTGTACTCATGGGCCTTCGAATGCCTCCAAAATCAAATACCACAACTTAAAAAAGAGAGCAAAAAACCTTCTTTAACGGTTCGAAAAAAAAAAAGGGTTGACAAAAAAATAAAATTTCCGGGTAAAAAATATCATTTATGTGAAAAAAAAAAAAAAAACAAAAGATCTTTGTTTCCTTTGTCAATTTTCATGATATTAATTAACAAAATATGTTAAAAATTTACCTGTTTCCCCACTTTGCGTGAAGCTCCATGATCAAAAGTTGTTCCTCGGGTGTAATATTCCCTCTTCTAACATCAGGACGGAGGTAGTTTAGCCACCTAAGCCGGCAACTCTTTCCAGTACGTTTAAGACCTGTTATAGCATGCATAATGATGAATCATTTTCTCGCACCCTTGGGTTTAAGTTTGAATGGAAAAAAATAGAAGAAAAAAATTATAAAAATATAATACTCAAAGAATAATAAAAGTTGAAGAACGAAAAATATGCTTACCAGCAGCTTTGGCCAAAGAGTTCCAAACACCTTCCCCATGATTCGAAATATAGTTGATCAAGATCAAATCTTCTTCCATTGTCCATGGCCCTTTTCTCACTTCAGGATCTTGAGACGTATTGCACTGTTTTTTATCCATTATTTTTTTGTTTGTGATAGAGAGAAGGTGGGGTGGGGAAGAGGGAGAAAGAGAAATACCGATAACTTAATAATGGGGGTTGGAGTGTTTAAATAGAGGCAAGACTAAATAATGTGTTAATTTTAATCAAATTTTCTATTAGGGATAACAAGATTTTACGTACCTAACTGTGTTTATCATGTTAACACATGCATGCATGACTATGTTTATGATTTCCTTTGGCAAAACTAAAGCTTAATAGAATAGTGTCACTACGTACTCTTAAGTCACGCACATGCACTAGATCATATCAGGTGTCTATACGCATTTTTGAGAGGAGTGTAGATATTTCACAAATATCTTTAGCCCGGTGCTATAAAACGATCATTAGTGCAGTTTAGAGATTAAAGTATAAGGAAAATAACATAATAAACTTGAAAAGTTATCTTTCACCTTAATTACATCACCCGGTTCACCAACAAAAAGTTGGCCCCTGAGGTCATTTATATTTCTTCAAAAATTTTGCACTTAAAGTAGATTATGTTAAAGCGGAATCCAATACCATGCAAACCCATAAAATAATGAGTTTGGAATTGTGGTTTTATTATAACCCTAAATCTGACCCACCACACTTCATCTCTACCACTACATATTTGAAAAGTACAATACGGTATCAATGAGTTTACCCATGAGTATTTAAAGTAAAAGAGTTTATTACGGATTGTTCAAATTGACCTATTGAACAAAAGTAAAGTTGCCAACTCTACAAATTTGTAGGAGATATTTATAAAGACCATTATATATTCACCACAATTTCCTATACCAGAATTTTGTGCTTTCGAAAACAAATTGCAATATAGTTTCTCCTTCGAATGAATTTATAAAATTTACTCCGACAAAGAAATAAATACGCAGTATTTATCCCTCAGATATTCATTTGAAAACAGATAAAACTCAAAATTATTTATTTCATTCTTCGATTCTTTTGAACCTATTTAGCTTCCTTAAATTAACATTAAGATCCAACTTATTTTTTTAAACTAGTTCGATTTCTTTTTATATCAATAATAATAACCATTAAAACATAAAATTAAATACTTTTTAATACATATGTGTTAGTCTATTTTTGTTAAGGATGACAAGTACATATAAAGTCATAATATAATAAGTAATAAAATTATCTTTTTTTTTCAGGAAGTTTATTTTTTCCAAAGGGTTTGTACCATATAAAATAATAATTACATTCATTTTCCATAATCTTATAATCAATTATTAACAAAATTCAAACAAAATAAAATTAAGAATAGAACAGATTTTAAATAAAAATAAAAGTAATTTTTGCCATAAATAATAATAATATGTAAATCTACTCTGTCAATAATTTATATTCCAATTCTCGGTGTATTAGTCAAATTATCTTTCAACAAAATTAAAAACTCTTTATATATCTATCATCGTCGACTTGAACAAAACATTTATTTTAATGTGTTTATTCAAATATTTGGACGAATCTTTTCATAAAACTTTTAAATTAAAGAGATAAGAAAATAAAATGAACTTCTTCCTAAACCAAAATTAGTTTAAGAACAAACTGAAATAAAGATGCAAATAAATGATATGGTACTGATATCTTAACATTTATGTCATCATTTAAACTAAGTTCATGATAAATTTAATGTTATTTTATTATCCGGAAATTGACGGGTCTCATTGAAAATGAAGAAGCATTAGGTTTTAGGGTTGTATCCTAAATGTTTTAACTTTTAGGCTATTAAAATATCATTTCTGTAAATTATATGAGTGAACTTTTACGAACGAATTTATGTACAACTAAGTCTAGCTTATTAAAATAAATAGTATAATTAGGGAGAAACTAGTTCATCACATATATCCTTAATGATAATAGCTAATATAAAGTTGACAATTAATATTTTCATTTTTAAATAAGTTCGTAAGTTTGTTAAAACTAAATTATCATAGTTATATAGGAACCCTTAATAATAATGTGGCTAGTTATTAGCCTCTGATTTTGTAATTATATTACAAAGATGTCAATTTAGAGTAAAAACGAGATTATTTTATTTTCCTTTTAATCAAAGCGGACAAATACCTTAAAAAAAAACCCGAAATGGATTAATATTGACAGAAAAAAATACTGAAAATATCAAACCAGTAAACAAAATGTGATCACAATTTATTAACTCTAAAAGTAATATGACCAGCATTGTTTATCGGTAAACCAAACACTTCAATAAATGGAGTAGTACAACAAGAGGATATGAGGTTGTAACAACAGACCAAAAAGAACAAGTACATATGATAGAGATATGTTGCATCATAATTCTCGATTAAGACTATAACAAATAAAACTACACTAAAATTCTGGTCTCTTTTAATTGTTGATTCACGAACTTGGTTTTCTTATTCTTTTTATTATTTTAATCTTCATATTTAATTTCCTTATGTAATTTTAGTTTAATTCTCAATTTTCTAAACACTTTATCTTTTCATTTTATTATAATTAAATCAATAAAAAAATAATATCATCTATGAATACTTACCCACATATTTTTATCTTATCTTAATATTTATTGTCTTTTTTATTTATCATTCGGCTTTCACACCTACGAACACTAGTAGAAAAAAAACATTTAATCGTAGTTGTATAAGGCTTACAAGCGCGGTTGGACAACCGTGATGGATTCAACCGCGATAAAAAGTACTGAAGATACAAACACGGTTGTACAACCGCGATGGAAAGTATAACATACCACCGCGGTTCTTCAGAAACCGCATTGAAAAATGGCACAGAAGGTGCAAAAATTGATGAAAAATTGGCACATACCAACACGGTTGTAGAGGGAACCGCGCTAGTATGTGCCAGTTTTTTTAAAAAAATGACAGCATCGAATAGTTGTTGCCCAATACAAAAATTCAATTGATGCCAAAATTCATTTGCTGCTACCAAAACTAAAGTCCAAAATCTCCAATTCAACACATACTCAATTCAAAATTCAAAATCTAATATCTCCAATACAACACATACTCAATTCAAAATTCAAGTTTCCTCAAACACAAGAATTCTAAGTATTGACACAAACATTATTTAAGTCTATATATGCATACAGTAGAAAGTTGTTACAATATACTACAACTTAGACAAATATTACTATACATTATACTAGAAAGTTATTACAATATACTATAACTTACTACAAGTTTACTATAAGATTTCATTT
>Ga0099824_1008480_pt1 | contig 13129 bp, 6 predicted proteins | sample SiratrowhiteBW_FD_76837 | JGI IMG/M metagenome (GOLD analysis project Ga0099824, IMG submission 76837) | Root nodule microbial communities of legume samples collected from California, USA - Siratro white BW | ecosystem: Host-associated > Plants > Roots > Nodule | place: USA: California... | reverse complement strand
CAAGTGTCTTCCTCTTTTTGTCGATTTGATTTTCACCGGTTACCCCCAACAAACCCTTTATCTCTCTTTTTTTTTTCTTAAAAAAAAAAAAAAAAAACATCGCTTTCTCTTTATTTTCTCCATTCATTCCCTCATCTTTTATATAATGGCTGCTTTACTTGTTCCTGCTCTTGTGGGTGTTATTTTGGTGCGCTGTAAAATGTAGGGCTCAAATGGAATTGGGAAATTAGACCTTTCTTGAATCATCTTCTATACTGCGTGACCTAGTGTGCTTCTTTCCATTTGCCTCATATATGAATCACCTGCTATAGATAGTATATATAGGCTTAGAGATTTTTTATTTTTTTTGTTTTTAATCATTAGTTCCTTCCATGTAATAAAAACTGCATTTTTAATCTCTCCTGGATTAGAAGCACATAGGTTTTGTAATTTGTGAGGACTAATAGAATAGAATTTAAAAAGGGGTCATCTAGTTCAGAAAACAAATTATTAGTTCTCTTGATTTAGTTCAGAAAGCTCTGATTCAAACTGGTTCATAGTGTAGATTTGTTAGTAGTTCAGCTTTATGTGTTCTTTTTTAAATACCAGTACTCTTAAGGAGACACGTATGCCACCGTGTGTTATGCTCTATTTATTTCATACAAGGTTGGGTTTTAGCAAATGATTGATGTTAAAAGATGCCCGACCCAGCATGACATTTGATTTTGGTTTATGATATTCTGTTTCAAATTGAGATGAAGAACTGGCTATCGCCTAGGTTGAGATGTTTGTGCTTTTTGTATGTGTATTTTGTGTGGGATGGACGGGTTGGTGTGCGTGGGACGTGTTGGTGTGCGTATGCTTGGCTTCCTTTCCCCTCTGGCTGCTTTCTGGGGCTGGGTTTGTATGCATGGAACAATAGGTTGCACTAACAACAATTATGCATCAAGAGAGAAGTGCAAGAAGTGTGGACAACCAAAGGAAGTAGCAGCCATGCCGGCAATTGCAATGACTGGAGCATCTTTCCCCACTTATTCACATTATTATTCCAGAGGCCCAGGAGGACCAGATCAAAAGATGAATATGGGATTGCTTGGCAGTGGAGCACCGCCACTGTCACTACATTTAAACTCCAATTGGCCCATTATTGGAGCAGATAAGTATGGTGTCCAACCAATTTCCATATGGCTACCAGGTGGAAATTATGGCTCTGGACATCCTCTTGATAATTCCACCAGCCAGAACCTATCTGTTCCAAAGGGATGGCGCAGTGGGGACTGGATCTGTAACTGTGGCTTCCACAATTACTCGTCCCGCTCTCAGGTATGTCTTGAATTGTTGTTGAGTTATACCGTATACAAGAGTTGAACTTTTAATTATTTTTCTGATTCAATGTTGAAACTATTTGCAGTGTAAAAAATGCAATGCTTTTCCACCTGGTATGACTTCTGTCCTTTGTATATATTGTAGCCTTGTTGGGGGCAAAATGCCTAATCTGTGTCTCTTCTACCAAAGATAATTTGTATATGTGCGCAAGTCTTGGAACATACCTTCTTATGGTGCTCTATTGTGCCACAGATAGTCCTCCCGGTCTTTGTTGCATCCATTAAATATTTTTGGTTATTTAATATCAAAAGTGGTTTTCAATTTCTAGCAATTCATGTTAATCTTCACGCTGTTTCCACTTTTTTGGTGTGAAGCACTTGGGACAAAGCGGCTAGCCTCTGAAGAGTTGGTTTATGACTGGGACAACAAGAGATTGAATGTAGGAACTGTAAGGACTTTGTTTTTTAGCTAATTTCTGATGCACTGCTGTGGTTTTAAAATTTTGTCTTGACAGTTTTAGAAGCCTCTTACTGTCTTATTTTGCAGACAAATGATCTGCAGCAAACGTACACAAGTTTAGATCAAGTGGTAGGGACAGGTGCAGATCCAAAACCTGGAGTCTTCCCCTCTTATCCCAGCATGAGCTCAAGTACAGCTCCAAGCTTGCCATTGGCCACACTTCTTCCACCTCAAGTTTCTACACCTGCCCTCCTTGGAAAAGGGTAACTAATTTCTCTCACATGAACGTCGTGTAATATTATTGAAGAATGAAGACATTTATTTATTATATTTTCTTTTAATAGTACATCTAAGGATGCTATCATACTTTGATAGGCTCACAATTTAAATGCATTTTTTTACCTTTTTTTACCTATTAGAGCAAAGCAATGGCGCAGTGGAGACTGGATGTGCTCAAATTGCAATAATCATAATTATGCTTCAAGACTACAGTGTAACAGGTCATTATCTCACTCGTATTATTTTTTTTATGTTTTGTGGGTGCAAATTAAATGACTTTAAAATGAAGACAAAATTATGTACGTTTTTAACTCATTATGTAGCAACCAAACATGTTCTTATTTTCTCTTGCACGTTGCACTGAATAATCAAAATCGATGCTCGTCATTTGCAGGTGCAAAACCCAAAGAATGGCCCCCATGCAACCTGTTAATGTTGTGTAATGTTGAATTCATTAGTCAAATTGCTGTGACGTGCCCTAGTTTGGCTGAGTTTTGTTTTGATTTTCTAGCGTGTACTTTGGCAGCAGAACGCGTTGATATTCTCTGACATACTCGTTATATTTGCGTAAGACATAATGGTTTATGGTTAGTGCCATCATATCTTTTAGTTCTGAAAATGTATTGCTTACTATATATATTCTATTTAATAGATGATTGTGGATGAGTTGTGAGTATTCTCTTCTAGTATCCTTTGTTTTTTATTCTGAAAATTTTAGTTATTTTGTTTTGAAGTTATAACATTGGTTCAGAAGTGTAGTCATGGTACATTTTCATCCCTCTCTGTTCACGTGGGATAATTTAGTTTTTGGTGTTCAGGGAGTTTCAATCCCATTTGTCAGTGAGTGCAAGATGGAGAATTAGCACATCTCATAAAACCCGGAAGAGTAATCCAACTAATCCTGTGAATGTAACCAGGCTTTACTAGGGTATTCATTGCTCATGTTCTACTTCAGCAGCACTACACTTATACGTGGTACCTAGGAGTAAACCATTACAATGCTTTCGTCTGTCTCTTTCAAATTCTCACTTATTTAGTCAGCAATTTCATAAAAAGGCATTCACTTTGATTTATAGCGTCAGGGAAAAATTGTATGAAAGAAAATTGAAATAAATAATTTATTTATAATGTCAAGAACTAAAACAAGGATTCAGAATGCAAGAATTAAATTGATTTATACCTGCTATTTCATGTATTAATACACGGATTTACTTGGAAAAGCATTAATTCTAGTTATTTTATATAGCAGGCTCCTTTCAGCCCAATATAAAAAATGATGACAGACACCAATAACAACAATGTTATCCCACTGAACAAAAATGATTATACGGATCATTCATATCATCATTAGGTTTGATTAAAATCAAATTCTCTGCTTGTAGACTCATAATTTGGCCAGGGTTGTGTTAGTTCTGTAAAACTAATGTGAATTCCAAACACGAAAAAACGTGTGTATAGTAAAAGAAGATGATGTGGCATTGCAACTCTCTTTAACAAAAATGTTTGGTTTTGCGCCCCTGGAATTATACATATAATATAATATCTGTTACACAGTAATAGGTAATCTTTTTTTTGAGAGAGCAGAGAAACATAACTGTAGATGAGTTGAGATGCTAAAAGCTTTTTGAGCAACTCATAAAGTTCAAAACTTGAGATGAATCACTTGAAGACATCAGTAGGGGAGAGTGGAGGACCATCGAGTTGGTAAAGGTTGAATGCAGGACCCACAAACCTGAACAATATCCACCCCCCAATCATGATGAAGATTGAAGCATATGCAAATTTGTTGAGCCAAAAGAGAGCACCTTTCTCTCCTACATACAGCTCCACTGCTTTCTCACTCAAAGTCATGTCCTCCCATTTCTTGGGTGGACTCTCAACCCTTCTGTTTGTAGATTGCATGCCGCTTTCCCTCTCCCTCTGCCGTCTAGCTTGCCTTCTTGACCTTCTCCGGAAGCTCAATTCTGCAGGATTAGCCGGTGTTGCACTTGGTGCTTGAACTGAGTTTGCATCATCATTGCTTGTGTTGCTGCTGCTACTGCTATTGTTATTATCAGTGGTGGTGCAACATATGGGATTGAAACTGAGAGAACTGTGACGGTGGGGAAGGAAGATTGGGGTGTTTCTTGATGATGGCCGTGAACGTCTAGTGAGAACGATGAGGGAAGATGAGTTTGGAGAGATAGAGATGCTTTCCATGGCTTCCTAGAATATAACGTGTGGATATATTTTGCTTATCCACTTCCCTTTTATAATCCTTTGCTCTTTTTGGGTTGGGCTATTGCTTTGGAACACCACCCTTCATCAAATTGAAATGCCTTTGCAAACTAAATAAAAATATACAAAAAAAAAATGATAAATCATAATTTTAGTTTTCTTTTATTTCTATCCTCTTCCCAGGTTTATAAATTTTATGATTTGATCTAATTCACAATTTCGCATTCATTTTGTTTATTTTTACTTTACTGCAACCGATTCTAAGTTTAACATATTAAGGTATAGTTAAGAATTAATTTAAAAGTATACAAGATTGAAAATTGAATCATAGTTACAAATTCAAAGACTAAAATAAAAAAAGTCTGAAATTGCAAATTAGAAATTAAACAATACTAAAATTGTCATTTAACCAAAAATAAGATTCGACAATGGTATTGGTGGTGCTAGGGAAAGTCCACATTACAACTTAGAAGAAGGCGCACACTACATAGATTGTACAAAATTAACATTTATACTAAAAAACAAATATTTTGATAAGTATAGAGTGGAGACAGGAGAGTAATGATATTTATAAGAGAAGAATGCGTTTTCTATCTCAGCAATTTTTGTCAAATATCATTTCTTGTAATTTTAAATTTGATGAATTAATCTTTAAAGGCTAAAAAAAATATGTGCATCTAGTTTTGTCTTTAATTTTATGATAGTTAAAAAAATACTATTAATAGTAAATTTAAGCATGTTTTTAAATATTGGAGATTAATCCGTCAATTTAAAAATACTAGAACCAAAATCTGCTTCACAAAAAAATACGTAAATTAAAAAGAAACGTTTTTCTTATTCATAATAATCAGTTAGAACTTTTATTACAGTTTTTTTCTTTTCATTTCAAAATAATTTGTTTGAATATTTAGTTTGAAGGAAAAAAAATGCTTAAATGGAATTTGAGAGGTTCTCTTTTAAATTCTTCTTAATAATTAAAGAATTGGACCACTAATACAGATTATTGGAAGATTAAAGAGTTGTTTGCTCTCCCGTGGATAGAAAGAAAGATGAGAGTGAAGAAAGGCGAGGTTAGTTTGGAAAAACAAGGCAGAAGTTTACGAAAAACGAAACAAATTTTCACTTTAAACTAAGAGGAGTGATTTGCAAAAAATGTATCATTTTTATAATTAAATAAATAAATTAATTTGATTATAAATAAATAAAATATAAGAAAATATTTAATCTTTTATTTTAAAATAATAAATAATTAGAAAATATATAATAATTAAATTTATAATAAAATAAGAATTTTAAATAAAATAAAATAAATATTTTATACTTAAATAAATAAATAAATTTCATAAAATTATAAATATTAATAAACTAAAAAAAATTCAAAAGTATTAATAATAAATTATAAAATAATAATAAAATAAGATAATTTTAAAAATAATAATAAAATCATAATTAATAATTACAATAATAAAAATAATAAAATAATAATAAAATTAAAATAAGTTTATAAAATAAAAATAATAATAATTTATTTTTAACTAACTTTATTTGTAAATTATACCTAATCTTATTTTATCTATTAAAAAAATTTATTTTATCAATTATCCCTATCACATCACTTACAAACTTTTATAAATTTTTCCTTCATTTCTTACTATCTTTCTCTTAATCCAAACACACATACTTTCATCTCAAATCATTTCAAATTAACTCAAATTCACTCCCTCAAATCCACTTCTTAATCCAAACAAACCCTAAGTGCTGACACAATGTACAAATGTACAAATATATATGTAGACAAATTACAACATCTAACTATATTTACATGTACTGAGTCACACATAAGGAGAAATTGATTTATATATATATATATATATAACACATTATCAACTCTCTGGTATTAGAACATAGATCATACAATTGAATATAATTGAACTACTTCTATGAAGAATACATAAATTCTATCTTAATCTATGTAATTTATCACACTCAATTATAAGATTTTAAGAGACTAATATATGATTCATTAAAAACATTATTAATAAATTTCAATTTCTTATGTTAAGAGTGATTCCTTACTTATGTTATAAAAAAATTTAATAAAATTCTTTTACTAAGTTCTCACCACTCAACTTCCTATCTATTTAATTAGATTATTAATGAAATAAATGATATGTTATATAATGAATTTTAGGCTTGATACTATAACTCTTTGGGAGTCAGAATGTCATCTCATGTTCTTATCACATCTATAGTGAATCATAATTCATTTAGAATAAGTAACACACTCATAAGAATCATACCCATAAAACTATCATCATATCATACAAGTATCACATACAATATACAATAAATGTATATACATGGACAACGTCTTTATCATCATCAACAACCATAACACACATGTAATTTGAAAAAATAAAAAAGCTATAAAATAAGAATGATTACAAGAATTTGAAATATCAACAAAATTGAAATCAATCAAAATGAATTTGCAAATGATGCAGTTAAGTTAAAAACAAGGAAAAAATACATAAGATTTTCTTTAACATATTTCATCATTACCATGTATCATAATCACATATCACATCCATGTCTTTCATTATGATTACTTCATAAATAAAGGCTATTATTTACCTAACTTAATCAACCAAACTTCCTTTTAAAAAAAAATCAATTAATATCTTATAAGTTAAAGATCAAAATACTTTTCCTACACTAAAGCTCAGTTCTGAGTGGCACCACATATAAAACCCAACTTTTATTGACACTCATATGTTTATTCTTTGTTAAAATCCAGCTTTCCACGAACTCTGCATGTTAAGCCCAGTTCCAACTTACATTGCATATAAAACCTTGCTTCTTTGGTATTTACATGTTTATTTTTTACAAAAAGCCTAGCTTTCATTGATACATGCACAAAACAAAGTTTTTACACCTTGCATGCCTACACACCAATGTTTCTACACCTTGCATACATGCATACCAAGGTTTCTACACCTTTCATGCATGCATTCCAAGGTTTCTTTTGTATCCCTGCATACCAAGGTTTATACACCTTGCTTCCCACCTTGATACCAAGGTTTAAGCACCTTATTTCTTTGATATTCATATGTTTATTTTCTACATCAAGTCTAGCTCACATTGACACTTGCATATCAAGCCCAACTTACACTAACATCTACTTAAGCCCAACTTCTGCTGGCACCTACATTTGTTTTCAAATTATTGTTCACGACTCCACTTTTTTCTTTTTATCTTTTGAATTTATTTATATGAATGATCATCAAATATCTAGTCTTTTATCTTTTGGATAAAGGCATGCTCTATTCATATATGAATGCTCTAAAGGAAAACAATTTTAATTAACATATTTAATTGAAATCGTCTTTGTTATTAATAATTTCATAATTTATACTCAGATCTTATCTCTGAAGCACGATTTTCATCTTCCGTTTAAAATCATGTCTAATTGGCACGATCTGTCTATTTTAATGAAATCTTGGTTTTTTTTTTTCATTTTAGGCATTACAGTATAAAAATGCACCAAATTAAAAAAAAAAAAAACACCATATGAACCCATATTTTCAGTATATACTCATGCATTGGATTCTTTCTTATGCTTTGGGGTACCATAGTTTATTTTGAGTTTGTGAAGGTAAGTTGTCTTATAAGTGTGTAAGAGTGAATACCATCAAACCACATAAGGAGGCGAAGTTGCTCCATGACGCCATGTTCCATACTTGCCATTACACCAAAAATGTAAGCAATAAAGACTCACTACTTCAACGTCTCCTGAACAATACTAGTTAGGCAATACTAACCTAGATAACATATTTCACAAATCAATAAAAAATTACAACATATCAAATCTAACAAGTACTAAATTTAAATCGTTCAGTTGCCAGTTCCAAATATCCAATAATATATATCTTCCAAACATCATACGCATTAAGTTTATATCCATGCTTAAGATGCATATCTTTTTTTCAATCCAACAATCCACAAATTTAAACATTTTTCAAATTGAGATGTTATAGATCACTCTCCATACTTTATAATAGCATACTTACTAATAAATTCCTCCAACTACACTTTCTAAATTTCTCTACTAACTCCATACTTTATAACAGCATACTTACTAATAAATTCCTCCATCTACACTTTCTAAATTTCTCTACTAACATTGTAGGTAATCAAAATATGTCAAAAGCTACACTGAAAATATTTATAAAATAATTCAAAGAAAAAAAAGAGAAATAATTTTTTTAGAAAAGAAATTTTATCCGAATCAAGAATCTCATTCATCTTACATAATATTCACTTTACCATCTTTTAAGATCATATATTATGTAAGCACAATAATACCCTAAAAAGGGAATTTAAAAAAAAAAAATAGAGTTCAAAAAGATGAAATTTCTAATGGAATAAAATAATTGAATGCCTACAAACAAGCTATTGATAGACCTTTTATTCTTTATTTATTTAAAATTTAAATTTTACTAGAAAAGTTATTTACAAAGAAAATATTATATAAAAAGTATATATGTTATATTTTAGAAGCAAAAAATAATAATTTAATATTTTCTTTATGTAGTAATTTAAAAAGTTATTATGCAGGTATCATAGAAATGTTTAAAATGATTCCTTCTATGGTAAAATAGTTAAGTTCTATCTTTTAATTCTAATCGGTATAAGTAAAATATTGATGAAAATAATTGGAAAGTTAAATCATCTTTCAATGGGTAACTAATAGGAAAAAAAATCTCTTAATAATATTTAGCAGCTATTTTTATAAGGAATGTTATTTAAAAAAAATATATTTTCTTTAAACGTGTATAAAAAAGAATTGGAAAAAATATATATTTTAATGCGTAATTATTGAGATAAAATTATTATCCACTATTACCATATTTTTATATAACTCGAGGTAACCAATTAAGTAAACAAAAATTTATAATTCAAAACTATTCTCTTCGTAATTGTTCACTAAAAAAATTAGGAAAATGAAATTATATTTCAATGGGTGTTTGATTATAGTTAGTAAGTAGTAATACTAAGTTAATTTTACTGTATATAAAAACATAGAATATATAATGAGATGAGTAAGACTTTTTGTATAATAAATCATTAATAATTTTAAATAAATATTTTAAATTCATTAATTTCACGTTTCAATATATTTTCAGGATTAATTACTTTTTCTTAATTGCAAACTTTTAAAAATATTTGAGGTGAGCAGAGCAAACAGGGAAAATAAGGGAGCAAGAACAAGAGGCTCTATAAAAAGATGATGGATGTGATGGAGAACAATCCAAACAAATTTTAAATCACCAAAGTTTCTTATTGATAAATGAAAAGCAACATTATTTGCTTCCAAATCAGCATTAATAAATTCCTGAACAGATTCAGGAACAAAACAATGGCCAAACCAAAACAGCAAAGTGGTGTCAAGAAAGACAACCTAAGTAAGCAACCAACCCAACTCACACCACCATTATCAATTCTCTTCCTTTTCTTCTTCCTCCTCAGGGAAACGAAGGTGCTTTCCTTTGGGTGTGGGCAACCCATTCAAACGCAGAACTTCAGAAGAATCTTCCACCACTTTCTCTACAAGTTCATCCTCACTGTCGTAAACAAACCTTGTATGCTTCCCACAACCTTTCTCATTCACGCTGATGTTGTTCAATCCAGCACACAATTCATCAAGTAACAACCCTCCATCATCATTTTCCTCATCGTAGCACTCTTCATCCTCCTCACCATCTTCCTCCTCCCCACTTTCCTCCTCCATCTCATCTTCATCCTGTGTGCTTGCATTCACTTGCATTGACCAAACAGAAGCCCCATCATCCTCAGTGGACACACCACTCCCATGTGTAACTTCCTGAGAAGCCACCTCAGAAGAGCATTCTGAAACCACCTCGGATTTGTCAGAGAAATCCAACAGCAAGGACCGTGTTATCACACTCTTTTCACATTCAGCCTCCTTGTTCTTTTCAACTATTTCATTCACCACCTGCAATCAAAAGACAAAAAGAAGAAAAACCCTTTATTATTTCGTTTCAAAGAAAACCATATAAAAAGGGAGAACAAAATACAAACAGCTGTGCTCCATTAAACGTCAAGAAAGAAAAAATGCTGATTCTGTTTGTGATAAGTAAAATATGTAGTTTTTTTTTCTTCATTTTCCTCAGTTTCAAATTTCAATTTTTTTTTCTCATCTTATTCTTCATTCATGTTGCAATATCAGACCCATTTCATCATATCAAATACCAAAAAGAAATTCATTTCTTGAAAACAAGAGGGGCAAGAAAAGAAAACCCAATAAAGAGGACTAACCCGGGAGATCAATTGTTCTTCAATGACACAAGAAGGAGGCGACACCGAAGCCAAAACATCACCATTGGGTCCAGAAAGATTGGGAACCTGAGGAGTGTTTGCAGGAGTGGGTGCAAGAAGTGACATGGGGGAATTAGCGAGTTGAAGAAAGGGCGAAATAACTTCCATGGTGAGTTTCGAAATCACAGCCTCTTCCTCCACTTTCTGCAAAAGGGTCTTCACCTGACCCCTCAGCAAAGCCTCTCCTGAACCGGGTGTGTTCTTCACCCGCTTCTGCTTCGCCATAGACGACAACGGCGTCTCAAGGTCGTTGCCGTTAGCAAGTCCCACAATCGGAGAATCGTTCGATATGTCAACGAGGGCACACCGATCCTGGTTCTGCACGCCCTTTATTTGCCGGGCTTTCGATACAGCCTTTTCCGAATCCTCGTTCTTTTTTCCTATGAAATCAAAAGAGAAAAGAAATCAATCATTGATGAAGAAAGATAAAGGTGTTGGGAATTTAGAGGAAAAGTGACGTACTTGAAAGGGGAATGTTATTGGAGGCGGTTTGGGATCTTGTGACTCTTCTTGCTGTGGATGAAGGAGTCTCCATTGTAACAGAAAATTTCACTGCAACCTTGGTTTTTGGAATGAGAGAAGAGAGATTTTATGAATTAGAGTGAGGTTTTTCAGGACTCAACTGTGGGGTTTATAAGAAGGTGGTGGCATTGAATTTGACCGTTGGCGCGTGTGAATATTTGCTTATCACCTAAATTAAGACAGAATGAACTAGCCGTTGGCTTCCTTGGTTATTTTGAATTCTGAGCCCTTTGTTTAAGTTCGGCCCGTGGTTTTAGTAGAGATTATGGGCTTCCATGCGGCTTGGTTCGTTGAATGTGTAATCAGCCCATTTGAAATGTACTGCTGAATTATAAATTTCGCAACCAGTGATTATGCATACGTCGTAATTTTATAAATGAACATTTATTTTCTATTTTTTTTCTTAAATTATATTTTTACCTCGGGTAATTTTTGAAATTTTAAAATTTAAATATTTCAAAAGAAAAACGTTTTGAATGTATTCAATTTTTTAAAAGTTTGAACAAATATAATGTTAAACCTTTTAATAATATTGTAAAAGAATTTTTAAGAGAAGAGTTGTATCTTTACTATCCAATTTTTTTCAAATTTATGACGTGGATAAATATTTGTTAAATAATCAACTTTAGTTAGAGTTAAAATTAAATTATAAAATATAAGTGTATGCAAATCTCATCTTACAAGCTGCTAATTTTTTGAAGTTAAGTTAGGTTTAAATTTCATTTCACTACTTTAAGATAGCATCAGAGTCATTTATAGATAAATAAATAAAAAATTATAGTCTATCATAGCTAGGTGTTGAGTCTAATGTTATCCATTATTAGGTTTTTTCTTAGTCCTATACTTGAGATGTCTAGTTCTTAACATGAGGGAGTGTATTAAAGAATTCACATTGACTACAAATAAGTGGATACAAAACTCATTACAAACTAGTTTTGTGAAGTTAAGTTAATATTAAATTTTACTACTTCAAAAACCTTTTACGCACAAATGAAATAATTTCACCTTGTCATCTTATGAAATGTTCATATTCTTAAATTTGAGAATGTTTTGTTGCCCTTTTTACATTTGTTATAACTTCGTATATAATGTTTTCTGCCTTACTAATGATTTTCAATATCAATAAAAACAACGCAAGGTTTTTCAATGAAAATATCATAAACTTTATGCATTAGAACATACTTAACTATTTTTATTTTATCACTAGATTATATTGAAATTTTCATCTTTACTTTTCAAAATTGGTGATCAACCCCATAAACACAAGTGATCTATTAATATATACACAATCAACAAAAGACAAATTGTCATTTGTAACACCTTGATTATTATGTATATTTGTTATTTAATTAGAAAACATGAGTCATTTTTTGTGTGTGTCTGAGTTTCTGCAAAATTCTGAAGATCACATTCATCTAAGAATTCATTCAAGAGTCACTTCTTGAAGCTTGAGTGAAACTATTGATAAGTACCAATTTTGAGGATTTTTATACATGAGAAAGATTGAGTACTTATGGGTTTAAGTGTTATTTAAAATAGTAATTACTCCCAATTTTAGAGTTTTTGGATCTAAATATGTTTTGAGTCCTAGTTAAAAGAAATCATTTAATCTCAATTATTATGAAATTTCAGGTATAAAAGAACAAAGAAAATGATAGATTGGAAGATTCATGAAGAAAAGAAATAAAAAGTTTAAAATAAAAAAACCCAAGAGAAAAGTCACTTAACCTAAGCCCAAAATCGAGTTTAAATGGAGACTTTTAGGGTTTTGTAAAGAACCAAGACCTAGAGGAACGGAGGTAGACGGTAACGACGAAAGCAAAGCACCAATTTTCTTCTTCTCTTGCAATCTTCCTTTCATTGGGTTGTAATGACTACCATGGGTAGCTAATTCTTCATCTTTGGGATTGAATGTAATCTTTTGAACTCATTCATATTTTGGTGATTT
>Ga0099824_1008473_pt1 | contig 13134 bp, 9 predicted proteins | sample SiratrowhiteBW_FD_76837 | JGI IMG/M metagenome (GOLD analysis project Ga0099824, IMG submission 76837) | Root nodule microbial communities of legume samples collected from California, USA - Siratro white BW | ecosystem: Host-associated > Plants > Roots > Nodule | place: USA: California... | reverse complement strand
TATATATATATATATATATATATTACTGGTGCAATTAAACTAAACACAAACATTTTATATGTTAAGTTGTGCAATTAAACTAAACATAAACATTTCATATGTTAAGCTTCTCATTATATACCTTTTTTTGTTGTATCTTTCATATTCTTCACTAGAATCTTGAAATTCTTCTACTTCTTTGGACCTATACTCTTTGGCATGCTCTTCATCTCTTTTCATTTCCTTCTTGTTTTTGGTATTTTGATTTGAAACTTTCAATGAATAAGTCGTATGTGATAATCCTAAAGTCTCTAATCTTGCTTTGTTTCCTACGATTCTTTGTAATCTTTGTTCTTCATAGTTAGACATGTTTTGCTCTTAAAAAAAAAAATTAGATATTTTGATAGACGGGAGATCCACGGTGCTTTTCTCCTTGCAACTCTATGTCATGTGGTGGAGTCTTTAGGAAGCCATGCACCGAACCAATGATGGAGGAGGATCTTCTCTTCAATGCAAAAGCAAGAAATAATGGAAGAAAACCGTGGAGAAGTGGAGGTAATGGAGAAGCTACGATAAGAACTTCTTGGAAGTAGATGAACTAGCGGATGCAAGTGGTCTTGGAGGAGGTTGGGCCAACCTTCAAGAGAGCTTCAAGGTTTCTTGGAGAAGAAGACTCAAATGTAAACTTGACTAATGAGGTGAAAAATGTGCAACATTTCATTAGGTAAAATCAAGCTTCAAATTTACAACACTATGCACTCCTATTTATAGAGTGCATTCCCACTCTAGCTTCTAGAGCAAGCTCTCTAACCCTAGCTTATATGACAAGCTTCTAACCCTAACTTCTATGACAAGCTTCTCAATCCTAGCTTGCACTCCAAGGCTCTCACCAGGTGATGACAAGTGGCACAAGGTGAAAGCTTCTCCCATAACCTAACTTGGACCACCAACATTATTTATGGGCTTCAAAGTCCAACATGTTACACTACATGCCCAAAATACAAGGCTCAAATATATTCTACTTGGCCCAAATTATTTTAAAATATTCTAAATAGTTTATACAATTTAGAGGACTTCTCATTGATGCTCCATGTTCTCCAAAGTGATCTCTCCATGATTGCAGTCGGGCCCGAGCAATTGGTTAAAAGCCCAAACAGGCTCAAATGGGCCAATCTTCTAGAAAGCTCTTGATCTACCGTCTGACACTTTGTCCTTTTTATTTTTTTACTAAGGTAGTAGAGGCGTATTCCATCATATTTTCTATCAATCTTTTCACCTACATTTGGGGAAAAAGATAATAAATAAATAATTAAAATTTGTTACAAATGGTCAAATAAAAATGAATATCAATGCTAAAAGAACACAACAATCCCCACCTCAATGGTTTATATTTCTCGCTAATAGGTGATCGTAGAGCATTTGATAGTAGAAGAAGTTGTTGGGCTAAAAGAGGAATTCAAGCTTATGGATACAAATAAGAGAGGCAAAATCAACATTGATGAACTACGAGTAGGGTTGCATAAATTAGGCCACAAAGGTCCTAATTCTGATGTCCAAATTCTTATGGAAGTTGTAGTACTAATTACATGTTAGAAAACAGGCTGAGGCCCATGAAAACCAAGTTGAAGGGAAGTATGGGGTGCAAAAAACAAGGTGTAAGAAGAAGCAAAAGAAACAAGGCTATAAGTAGTTGGCTCAAAGACTACGAGGGGTAGCTTGCTTTTGGTGAATATTTTTTCTCTTGTACCCGTATTTTGTTATTGTTCATAATTCTCTCTCTTTATCCTTCCTTCCAAAATGCTTACTGTTTTTATTCTATCCACTCTCAAGTGAATGGTACAGTCGAGAAGGCCTGACTGGAGATACTATCATTTGGCTATCTCTGTATTTTCTTATTTCAATTTCAAAGCTGAATTTGGTTGTAATAGTTGTTATTGACATTTTGAGATTGTTACTGTTTCATTACAAAACACTTTGAGTATTAAAATTCTCTGTGACAAATTTTTATCCATTACATATATTTAGAACCTTTTCTCTAGAACTGATATTTAAAGTACCTACCTTTTTATAAAAGATTGAGGTATTTTTTTCGGTATTTTCTTTTTAATATGTCAAAACTAAACTGCAAACATCGACAAGTTATTTAAATTAACATGGTATGTTATAGAATAATTCACCCACAAGCAGACATTCTTAATTCTTCCCCAAGTCTCATATTCTTCCTTCCTATAAAGAAACTTTGTAATTAAAAGTACTACATCGTTGTTTTATTTTTGTTAAATCATATTATAAAATACTTGACCTGAGAAGGTTGTCTTGTTCACTCCTAACATATGGAACTGTTTTTATAGGTCGATGTAGACAATGATGGACACCTAAATTATGGAGAGTTTAGCTATCTCCGTTCAATGTTTAATTTTCATTGATATATTCATTGTTGATTCGATAGATCTTTTCATGTTGTTATAGATAGAAATCAAATCACTCAATTATATGCTTAATTAAACATAGAATCTCAATTAAAAAAAGAATAGCAATTAAACAAAAAATTACTATTCAGAGTGAAAACAAACAAAATCACTAATAGCATATATACATGGTTCAAAACTGATATGCAAATTTGTACCTATTTCAGAATCATTTGTAATTATTTGTTGCCACAGACTGTTCCAACACACAATAATATACATAAGTTGTGAGTTCCATAATTGAATATTATAAATTTTCTTGTTCACTAAATTTTACAAAATGAACAAGCTTAAGAAAAGGGCTTTAAGGGTAATGTTTTCAACAATATTTTAATACTTCTCTGATATTCATTCCTGAATCGTTAATCTATATAACCTTTAATGGTTGATATTTATCGCTAATAAGTTATCGCAAAGCATTTGACAGTAAAAGAAGTTGTTGGGCTAAAAGTGGTATTCAAGCTTGTGGATACAAACAACAAAGGCAAAATCAACATTGATGAACTACAAGCAAGGTTGCATAAATTAGGCCATCAAGTTTCTGAGTCAGACGTCCAAATTCTTATGTACGAACAAGATCACTTAACGACATTAATCTTATATTACACGTCAGCTTGAACCGTGCTTGATGTGAGCAAAGGTCATTTCCCCCAATCAAATGAAGAAAGAAAAACGGTAAAATGTTTGATTTATATGAAAGAATGTTACCTTTCATGATAGGGTTTCAGGATGACTCTCCGTATCTCATTCCTAATCTAAGTTTGAGTTCTCTGATTCTTTAACTCACGCCTATTTAACGAAGTCACTGATTCATGGACTGCGAAATGTGAAATCCTTCTTAGTCACTGCTTCCCTGCTTCATTTAGTGTTAAGGTATGCTTTGAATGGAGATTTTATCACATTTAGGAACGAGGGCTTGCATTTAGTGTTGGGTATGGTTGTAGCTTCAAAATCAAGAATTGAGTTTGACATCTGGAAAAAACTTTAGGAAGGCGAGCTTGGGTTTAGGATTGGGTATGGGTGCAACTTCAAAATCGAGTTGGGTTTGAGATTTGGGAACAATTAGATTGGGAAGCACACAATATCTGAACAATTGAAAGCAACAAAAGTTTTGTGAAGATTTGGTTAGACTGGGAAGCACACAATATCTGAAAAATTAAAAGTGACAAAAGTTCTGTGAAGATCTCGTTAGATTGAGAAACACATAGTATCTGAAAATTTGAAAGTGCAAAAGTTTTGTGAGTATTTGTGAGAGAGCCAAATAAATACACCAAAAAAATATTTTATATTGATTAATATACTAATATATAACTATATTTATTAATTTAACTTAATAAATTAAAATTTGAAGTATAATTATATTGATTTTTTAATTATCAAAAATACATAATTTAATATAATAGAAAAGGGTAGAAGTAGATAAAGATTATTCAATGAAATTATCACAATCTGTTAATATCATTAAAATCTTTGTAAAGAATATTCACTAAAATTCATCATGATCTAGAGATACATTCCTCCAATATATACTCTGATATTTATGTTGTTATGATGAATGTGAATAAATAACATTTATATTTTTTATATATCTTCTAATAAAGTAACATTTTCTATTGTTTTAGTTCAAATATGTTATCTACTATTAAGATATATGCAAAGATAATTATTTACAATTAATATATATATATATATATATATGATAATTAATTTGGTTATAACTAACAAAATGAGAGTAACAAACTTATCTTTGAAAATTTTAAGATAAACTATAAAACTTACATATAGATTATCTAGGAAGTACTCATTTAATCTTTCTTATTAGGTATTTATATACTTATACTCTTAAATCTCTCTCCATTTGAAAATCTTCTATAAGAAGATCTCTACTTGATATTTCTCAACAGCTTAGTGACCATTCTTCAAATCTTGAAGTCCTACTTGTTTTCACATAGGACAATTCACGCTTCTTCCCATTAAGAGCATTCAATAATTTTATTTAAATTGATTTTATTGACAAATTAATTTTTCTAATATAAGTTTCAAATTAACTAAATTTTGTTGTTCTCTATATTTATGCATTTATATATAAATATATCTTATTTGGATCATGGTCTTAGATTTTAGTATCTTAAATTTAAAGTTATCAATATTTTTTTCAAACAAAATATTTATTAATGTGATTTCACGTTTTTTAAATATGTGTTTTCATTTGCATTTTAACACACTTAATTGTAGAATTTCTCGTATTATTAATATAATATTTTTATTTAATAGGTATGGGATTAGATAAAAGTTGGATGCAAATAATTGATAGAACACAACCTTTATATGAAAAATGAGTTATAGACTTTATTGAATTTGCATTTACTGATCTTGAGGAAGGAAAGTTAATATGATGTCCTTACAAAAAGTGCAACAATATTCTCTTTCAATTTAAAAGAATCATATATGAACACTTGATCACAATTGGGATAAAAAGAGATTATGTTATATGTGATCTTCATGGAGAAGTAACAAAGAAATATTATGAAGATGATGACAAGAAATATTATAATGATAGGATTCAAAGTATGTTACATTATATTTGGAGTGCTATTAATGTTGAAGACACCAAAGAAAGCAACCAAACAAGGTATACAACAAGTCCAAAGTATAATACAATGAATGAAAAACATCCAACGTTTGTAAACTACTAGAGGATGTTAAACAAGAATTATATCCTTGTTGTAGAAACTTCTCCAAGTTATCATTTATCGTTCAATTATTGAATATCATATGTCTTTTTGGTTTGAGCGCAAAAGCAATTGATGTCATACATTGTTAACAAAAGCATTTTCAAAAGGAAATAAAGTTTCTGATTCATACTTCGAGGCTCAAAAAATTATTCGTGAGCTTGGGCATGATTACACCAAAATAGATGCTTGTATGAGTGACTGTATTCCTTTTCAAGGTGACTATTTGAAATCAACTTCTTGTCCAACCTGTAAATTTCTCTGATATAAAAATTCACATAAAAAGTTACCTCATAAAGTTATGCGCTATTTTCCTTTATCTCCAAGGTTACAACAATTATATGTGACATCTAATACTGCTAAAGAATAAGGTGGCACAAAGATAGGCCTTTTAAGGAAAATGGGAAATAAGACATCTAGTTGATTCTGTTGCTTGGAAGAATTTTGACTCGTAATATCCATATTTTGCAGTAAATTCACGTAATGTTAGACTTGGTCTAGCAAGTGATGGTTTTAATCCATTTGGAAATATGAGTAATTCATATAGTGTGTGGCCAGTTGTTTTAATTTCGTACAATTTGCCACTTTGGAGGTGTATGAAAGATCCTAATTTCATAATATCAACATTTATTCCAAGTCCTAGAGCTCTTGGAAATGACATCGATGTATATTTACAACCTTTGATTGATGAAGTGAAAAAACTATGGGAGAACGGTGTAGAGACATCTGAGGCATCAATGAAAGAAACATTTCAATTACATACATCACTTTTGTGGAATATTAATAATTTTCCCGTATACGGAAATCTACCAGGATGGAGTACTAAAGGAAAATTTGCATGTCCTTGTTGTAACGAGGATAGATGATCCTTAAGTTTACCAAATGGAAAAAAAAAATTATTTTATTGGAAGTCATCGATTTTTGCTACTTGATCATTCTTGGAGAAATAATGCAAAAGCTTTCAATAGTACTAAAGAAAATCGTCCAACTCCTAAATAATTATCTAGAGATGATATAGTTCAACAATATCAACAATTTGACCAGGTTAGTGTTATTATATGTTTCTTTAAAATATTATTTAAACTATTACTTTTTTTATTATATATTTATTTAAAAAAAATATTAAAACTTTTATCTTAATTAAAAATAAAATTAAAATATTGAATTAAATGTTCAAATATAAGCATTCTCATTTTTATCTTACTTATTTAAATTTATTTTTAAATTTAAACATTAATAATAGATAATGTATTTTTAATGTAAATCTAAACTAATTCAAGTAAAAGGATAAAACAACTTTTTTTCGTTATATCTTATATTAAATAAATTTTTATGTTTAAATACTATTATTATGACATAAGATTATGAAATGAGATGTTTCGAATAAACAGATTAGATTAATATCTAATTAAAGTGTATTAATTAATTATATTTAAATAAATAATACTTTATATATTTTTTAGTTAATTTATAATTATTTTGTTATCTTTCTTTATATATTAACTTGTTATTTTTTTATATTTTTTTATTAGTATCTATATATTCGTATTTTATTAATAATAAATATATACAGGAGATGTTTGGTAAGTTTGTCAAGAAAAGAAAGTGAGGAAAATTTTATTTACCCAAGAATTGGAAGAAAAAAAGTATTATTTTTTGAGTTGTCTTATTGGATATGTCTAAAATTACTGTCATAATCTATATGTTATGAATATTGAAGAAAAGGAAAACATTGTGACAATATTATACGAACATTGATACATCTTGAAAAAAAGACAAAAGCATATAAACTCCCATTTGATATTGCTCATATGGGGATACGTCAGAGCTTCATGCAACCATAATTGAAGAAGGAAAATACACATTTTCATATGCATGTTCTACCATGTCATCTCAAGAAAAACATGCATTTTGTGAATTTCTAGTTGATTTGAAGGTCCCTGATGATTATTCATCCAACATTTCTCCATATATAGATGTTCAAGGGAGAAAAATACATAAGATGAAATGTCATGATTGTCATGTATTTCTACATCGCTTTCTCACTCTTTCAATTTATGGTATTCTTTAAAATGAAGTTTGTGAGACCCTAATTGAACTCAATTATTCTTTTAGAGAGTTATGCTCTAAAACATTGAGTTTAGACAATTTACACTTGCTACAAAAAAGTATAGTTTTGACCTTCTGTAAGTTGGAGAAAATATTCTCTCTTTCCTTTTTTTGACAAAATGATCCATTTGCCTATTCACTTGGTGGATGAGGCAAAGATTGTTAGCCCAGTGCAGTATTATTGGATGTATCCAATTGAAAGATAGCTTCGTAGGCTCAAATTATATGTAACAAATAAGGCTTGTCCAAAAGGATGTATTGTTGAAGTTTATATTGCACAAGAGTGTGTCACTTGTGTTTAGGATATTTGGATGGAGTTGAGACAATATTAAATAGATATGGAAGAAATTATGAAGGTGATTTACAATAGTTTAATAAATCAAAGTTTAAAATTTTTCTACAAGTTGAAAAATCATTGCATACAAAAAAAAAATATGTTGAGTTAAATGTAGTAAAACAAGCTCAAGCAAAAAATTATATTCTCCAAAATTGTATTGAAGTCTCACTTTTTATTGAGTAAGTTATTTTCTTAAATTACATATTTATATTACTATGGTTATATATAATTTATTATAACTATGTATTTTATGATCACACTGCATAAACAAGAATTCGAGAAAGTAAATTCACAAAATATAGAGCGAATACATAAAAATGAATTTTTTCAATGGTTCAAAAAATATATAACAATTATTTAAAACAGTTTAACTATTATTAAATGGATTAAGCACATTTATCTTATTATTTTTTTCTTATTATTTTTTTAATAAGTTGGGTTTTTGAAAAGAGAATGCCACACAAAAATAAAATTAAATGAGTCATTATCACATTATGAAATACACTCTACATATTCTATTCATTGGAGATGCTGCAATAAATACTCAACAAGATATGCAATAAGAAATCTTTAAATACTTAATCTAATTGTAAGTTAGCTATTTCAAAATATTTATGAAGTATGACCGTATCAATACAATTGCTAAAATAATGATACTTGTTTAAAATTCATTTAAATTATAAGAAAATTGCATAATTTCTTTTAGAATTATTTCTATATAATAAAAATATATACCAACAACTTATTGTATTCTATTATGAAGTCCGGTTAAAATTTAGGCTTAAATATTTTATAATCACTTTCAAATAAACAAATTTTTATTTTATTTTATGTTAAAAAAATTTAAATTTTTATCCATCTAAAATTTGAAATAATTATTTTTGTTCCTCACAGAATAAGTGAATTTTGACCACCATAAAATATTTCTCTTTTATTTCTAACCTTTCAAATTTAAAATCCCTGTTTTTAATCCTTAACATTTTATTTTGTGAATCTTCATTTTTTTTTTAAGATGTAACAATTAACAACATTTCACATACATGATGACACTTCAACTTAAAATTATTTCCTTCATTCCACACATTAACAATTAACTAATTTCACATAATATTTAGAATTAAAATCAATTATTTTAAATTTTAGAGAAGTTAAAACTAAAGACTTTTTTTGTATAGAAACCAAAATCAAAACTAGTTTATAGTAAAGATAAAAAAAACATAGTTAATTAAGATCTTTAAAAATAAGATTTAAATAACTTTTAACTCCTAAAATTTGGCATGCATCTAGTTTCAGTCTCCAAATTACAAAAAAAAAAAAAAAATCCTCTAAATTAAAAAGAAAATATTGTAGTGCCTAAATTACTAATCTTGAGAATCAAAAACTTTGAGGAATTAAAATATCTTAAACCCTTAATAAGTTTAGAATATCAAAACCAAAATTTCAGAAAATTTACATGTAACTAAACCTAGAAATAAAAGTACACCCTTAACCATTAAAAAGGAAAGATCCAAAACCTCTTACCAAATCCAAAGCCTTGTACAACCTTTGTGTCTAGACTCATCACCCACTGCAGTACGCAACACTACAGAAGAGAATCAAAGATAGAGACACAAAGAGACAATCTCATCACCACTCATCAGACCCTGCACCTAACTTCTGCAACGCAGCATCTTCTGGTAGCCTTTTGTGATGGCAAACACCCACCATCTATCACTCATTATATATCTCATCAATGATTTCAACTCCCCCTCTTTTTCCTTCTTGGTGTAAATGTCAACTCTTCTAGTTCACCATTTCTCTCACTTCTTCATTTGATTCTCTTAACGATGAATATTAAGGGTTGGTTTAATTGAGTACTTTGGCTTTATTTAAAAAGTAAACAATGAAGTTAAAAATATGTTTACTTCAATATTTGAAAATATTTTCTTTGAATATGTTTAAAAACTGACTAAAATATAAATTAGAAAAAACATTGTCATTGTATAAATTATGTTATCTTCTTTCTTTACAAATAATTACTGAACATATTTTCTTGTCTGAAAATATTACTGAACATCTTTGCCAACAACCATATAAAAAGTTTATCAAAGGTCAAATTAATTATATTAAAACTATTTTTTTACTTCTATAAATAATATGAGAATATCAAAAAGATATGAACGTTTCCTATATATATTTTATAAAAGTTATGATATTTGAAAATTGACTTTAGTATTAAAGTATTTTTTACAGGTATTGAATCAAGAATCTTGGAAGACCGATACCCCGATAATTTATTGAAGACTAAAAGATCGACAATAACTATTTAAAAATCATGCAACAAAGAAGACCCTTCAAGGCCCATACAAGAACAGGTAGAAAAACCCTATGGCTTTTCCAATGACATTTGCATGCATGTGAATAAGAAACATGAACATATTCAAGAGTGTCTTCTTCCTTCCACAATTATCACTCCAATTAATATACACTTAATAGACTTTTGTACTTTAACAAATAAAACCAATTGAATATATTGAATGAAATAATCTAATTAGAGTTTTTAGTTTAGTCTGATTATAGCATATGAGTACATCAAATTATATGGAGATAAGAAAAATCAGAACCTCCAATAAAGAAGAACTTTAATTCATCACCTATTGGTTCTGTCCTTTATCTAAAAAAGTTAATCTAGATAAATTACTAATTTATGTATGTCCACAAAATAATTAATCCAACATATATATCTTTGAAAATTATTTGAATACCAATTACATAATAAAGTTTTAGGTAAATTTTTTCTCAAAATTCTTCTTTATCGTGTTGCAGAAGAGAACAACGTACAAATCTATGCCACCCACTAACACTACAGTGCAAAATAGGTTAAAACACAATAAGGAAGGATTGAAATGTGTTTTTAAGACTTTTTGAATTTTTTGTAAGATATTATTTGATGATGTGCAATTAGAGAATGTTTTTGCTTAACAGACACACTATCAAGTGATTTTCTTAAGAGATTACAAGTGATAATGAAAGTCAAATGCAACTTCGAGTTTAGCAGATGGATTGTCTTAAAAAACTTTTCAAAACTTGTTTTGGCAAAACTTTCCTTTTGATATTAGTTACAGTTAAATAGCATGCAATTTAAAGTTTAAAGAGATAAGAGATAAGAAGGATTACACTATGATTTTGTAATGGTTCACCTGTTAATGAAGACTACATCCAGTTCTCAATCAATAGATTGAACTTCACGACACATACTACTGTTACAAGATACAAATGAGTATTATTTAGACTTCATTCACTCCTAACTAAAATTAAATATTATTTGGACCATAAATACTCTTAGCTAAGACTAAGTACTATTTGAAATACAGTCATTCATGGCTAAGACACAAAGTAATCTTTGAAACCCTGCTACTCATGGCTAACACGAGTATTCTTTAGAACGGAACCACTCATACAAAGTATTATTTGAAAGTCAACCACTCTTGACTAAAAACCCAAGGTTTGTATAGATATGTGATCACAAAGGTTGCTTATTAGTATACTCACTCTACTAGTTTGTTATTTGAACACAAATAGTGCTCTCGTGAATATCTTGGCACTTAGAGCTCAGAGCAACGAAACTGATAGCATTTTTGCACTTACAATCACTCATGAATGTTTTTCTTCAACATGAAATATTTCTTAAATAATGAGTTGAGAAAGGAGTTGTTGCACATGTTTTTTCTACCATCAAGATCTTAATATATGTTTCCTCCTTCTTACATTTGTCTATGCATCAAATATACTTCAGCAACATTAAGTGCTTATCTTTTCTTCATGCAACGTATTGAAAATTAGCACGACTAGCCACCTAGGATAAAGACCGTACACCCAACACACACACACACACACACAAATGCTTTGGCAATAAGAATGAGGAAGAACATTGTTTGTGTTCAAAACCAACCTAAAATAATGAATCAATCTTGTATTAGTCATATTTTAATGAGTAATCTAGTGATATTGATCACTTTCTTTGTAAATCATGAGTAATCTAGTGACTAATTTTCAAAGAATATTCGGTCTTAGCCAATAGTGGTTGCAAACCAAATAATATTCAGGATTTTAGTCAATAGTGATTATAGTCCAAATAATGTTCATGATAGTGATTGCGATCCAAATAATGCTCATGATTTTAGTTAGGAATAGTTGTGGTCCAAATAATACTCAAGAATTTTAGACAAAAGTAATTATTGTCCAAATAATACTTAAGCTTTTAATCATGAATAGTTGTGTTTCAAATAATAATTATTTGTATCTTTATAACATTGATATGCTTAGTGTAACTCATAAGTTGATTAGATAAATCAATATAAAAATATAGTGTAAATCTTTCTTATCCCTTATCTATTTGATTGCACGTTATTTAATTGCAATTAGTCTTAGAAGGAAAGATTTGCAAAAACAAGTTTTGGAAAGTATTTTTAGACTGAGTTTGTCAAACTTGAAATTGCGCCTGATGTTTTTCATCACCATCGAACATAATCTTATAAGAAAATTACTTGATAGTTTATTTATCAAATCTGCAGTTTGTCTACTTACTTTCATGAGACAAAAATTTACAAATTTCAAAGGAAAATACACAATTTAATTTTTTTTTATTTTTGACCTGTTTTTAATACAAATTTCTATTTTTTTACGGTAAATAAGTATTAGGATTAAAATTGTCATTTGTAATGAAAATTTAATTATGGATATGTTTGAGGTATAATCAATTATACTTGAGTTATCTAATCAAACATTGTAATTTTTTTGTCCCTCCTAATTCCTAAAAGGGAAGGAAAATAAGCCTTATGTCTCAAATTTGTTTTATAGTTTAGCATGGTTACCTTATTTCATAATAACTTTTAAATAATTATCATAAATAATATACTAGTATTATTGAACCTACATTGTCTTTGGTTGAATTATTAATTATTTAGAGTTTTTAATACTTTCTACATAAAAATAAAATTCAATAAGTTCATTTATCTTCTAAACATTTACCTAATTTATCTAATTATTTATAAATTTAATCGCGATACATTATCAAGGTAAAACAATGTGAAGTTGTCCTATTACTATTTCTAAAGTAACATGTAAGATATTTAAAATATTAAAAATATAATCTAAAAAAAAGTTTTATTATTTTAGTAATTGATTTAACAAGAAGAAGTTAATTAGACAATTTTGATAAAATCATAAAATCCGATTCTATTTATCTTATTTATAGAAATTAGAATTTCTTCTTATTTTTCTTATATTAATTTTATTAAAAAATAGTATAATTATACATTTGTTTAATCATATTAATTGATATGGGGTTTAAAAATTTTAAATTTCTTAAGGGTTTAAGATTTTTTTTTCTAATTTAAGAGTTATTTTTTTAACGTGATTACACTTTATGTATTGTGTGTGTGTATATATATATATATATATATATATATATATATATATATATATATATATATATATATATATATATTATTATTTTTTTATTTTTATA
>Ga0099824_1008471_pt1 | contig 13137 bp, 7 predicted proteins | sample SiratrowhiteBW_FD_76837 | JGI IMG/M metagenome (GOLD analysis project Ga0099824, IMG submission 76837) | Root nodule microbial communities of legume samples collected from California, USA - Siratro white BW | ecosystem: Host-associated > Plants > Roots > Nodule | place: USA: California... | reverse complement strand
ACCAAAAAAAACAAATGCCAACCCAGTGGAAAGGATCAAAAAAAAAAAAAAAAAAAAAATCATCCGGACACAATGGGTTTACTCGGTCAACACAATTTCGAAAAATAAATCAACACAACAGAAGAGATTTAATATCCTCTAATAACAATGATACGTACGAAAATAATAAAAGCATTCATAATATCACATATAATCTAAATATTATTGAATATTTACGATCATTTCCTTCTTTCTACAATTATAACAGGTACAAATTGTCATGTTATAAAAACCAGGCCAATAACAGCAAGATTCTAGCAATTGACATTCAATCCTTACCACTCAATATTGTTTAGCATACAGTAAAAAAAAAATTGAGAAGTAAATAAGGAAATTAAATGGCATATATTTCATTCTGGCGTGGTTCCGAATTTTTAACCTGTATATTCAAATAATGCCGTACTGTTTAGCATGCAGTCAAAAAAAATGAGAAGTAAATAAGGAAATTAAATGGCATATATTTCATTCTGGCATGGATACGAATTTTTAACCTGTATATTCAAATAATGCCATACTGGATCTGATTCCGGCTCCAAATCCAACAGTAACCTCACAGTGTTCTCAAGCTACACGAAAAAAACCAAGTGTTATAATCATCCTAGCAACCAGAGATAACTGCAATCCATCTCTATTTAATCACCATATTAAATATCACTAGTCCATTGTGCTGTCAGAAAAGGTGGGTTTTACTGCACTCCATGCAAACAACAAAATTATAAGGATTAAGATGTCCATAACCGTTTTCTCTTACGTGATTTAGAACACAACAATCTCATGTAAAAGATTGACAAGAACCAATATAATAGCTTAAATATTCTTCAACAAGTACAAAACAGTATTCTACACAAAATTCAAAAGACAAGTAGTAAGAAAACAGAATGCAGCAAGGCTACCAAAAATCTCTTTAGATCTTTAGACATGACAACCACTTCGACATTATGATGTATGGAGTCCAACTCAGACATTGGAAGCGACTAATGTCCAAAAACTCAGATAAAATGAAATATATGCAACATGAAAAGAGACCTAAATTAATATCTTGTATATTCCTGTACCTTTACCGTATCCACAAATCAATATCAATGTCCTTGTCTTGTATATTAACCTTTAATCTATAATGGTGAGCCTCAAAACGAATACTAAGACATAATATAATAATGTGAGCACTTATGGTTCGCTTGGGCAAGTAGAATGGGGAGAAAAAAAAAAAAACAAGAGAAAGAAATTAAAAGGATGTAAATACAAGGAAAATAGACTAGAAAAAAAAATGTATTGATTAGACAGACAAAATAAATTGAAAGTGAAAATTTTTCCTATTAATATGTTGGACGATTGAAAAAGAAAGTGGAAAGAAATAGGTATTTGTAAACCTTTTACACTAATTAAAAAAATAAGTTTAACTTCAAAAATGAAATTTTTTATACTATTTTTTCTTAATGCATTTTAAGAAAATAATATGCAATAAAATCACTTAATTTTTAGACATTTTCACGTAAGGACAAAAGATAAGGCCCATCACATATTTCCTCCCACGTGTATACAATTTCAGGTCTCCAGAGAAGTGAATTTTTTTTGGTGCTCCCTTCTCCTTTCCCTCCTAGTCTCTTATATCATTGTTTGCCTAATGGTTAAAATGATAAAATCACTCTTTTCAACCCCCATCCCCCACCGAAATGTATGTATCCAAACAAAGGGTTAGTCTCTTCACTAAAATATCCCAAAAAAAGAAGACATTAGGTTTCAAGAAAGGCATATTCAACTTCTCAAGCAAATTTGCTAAGTTTTACCATTTTTCTTTGATAAGGAAGTGAGAGACATTATTCTTATATTTTATGTTATATTTAAATTAACTTTTCAAAATGTTAAAACTGTGCTTTTTTTTTCTTCTATAACAGTGTCCATATAGAGGTGGAAGTGTTAGCTCGGGAATGTCAACCAACAATTTTTTAATTGGATACCTAATTAAAAGTGCCTAATACATTTTAGAGAGGTGTTAAATGTCAGAGACCTGCCCAATACAGTGACACTTCAAACAGGAGAGGTGTCCAAGCTTCATGGTTTGAAAGGCAGGGCAGTAACAACAAACAGAAACTTAAACAATACGGAGCCCCAGTAGTCTATCACATAAGCAATAAGTTTTGATTTAATTTAATTATGCTGCACACACTGAAGTATTTTCTTCAAAATTCAATTCAATAAATCATACCCATGTTATGTCCCAATGAAATGCCATTTCTTAAAAATGCCTGCACAACTGTTCGAAGCTAGTATGAGTATCTCCCACAAACTACCCAAAGACTAGCTACAAGCCAAATACCAGTCGCATGTGCAAAAGATGTGCTTCAATAAACTTTCAAATATTATGCTAAAACAGAACGAACGAGATAAAATTGCAAAGCTTCAAACAAAAAATTCTATCTGCATTGTGCAAGTAAACATCAGCTCTTATTTATGCTTTTGTCTTTAACAAAAAGTAACAAAATTTCAATCTAAATTGGTCCAAAGCACAACTAACTCATGCAGTGTTATGAATCAGTTTCTGCTAAGCAAGATGCTCAAGAAATAATGTCACGGGTCAGCAAAATCACAGGTACTGCATACTGAAATGCAACGTCGTTTATAGTCCAATGCTTCTTTGCATATAATTTCATTTGAGCATTAGCAGTTAAATTGAAGAGAAAGAAACTTACATTTGTCAGATCTATTTGTGGATCTTCCATAGATTGGAAAAGCATGGTCTTGAAATCATTCATCACTTTCTCAACTTCTTCAAGAACCCGTTTTAGTATACCTACCTGAATCTGATTTGAAACAGTAAGATTAGTAAAGCTCAGTAAGTAAAGAATGTTTAGAAGAACCAGAAAAAATTCACAAACATGATATACCCCTAAACTAATAAATGCTTAAATGGATGCAATTCTTATATTGCTACAATGGATGGATGAAACTTGAAATAAAAAATGTACGAGCATGTATGCTAGAGTTTCAAGAAACCTTAAAATTAAACTTGGTTTACGAATCAAACAAGGGGAACAACAGAAAAATCTACATCAATATAAAAGTTTTGTACATGAGAGGGTAGAGCAATCGATTTGGCCTTCTTGTACTCCCTGACTGCCAAATCATATTCACCCTTACTAATGCTGGCACAGATAGTACTTGGCAGGTTGAAAAGCGTTCGAAACCTCTGTAGCATACCTTGGACAGTCCTAATTTTTTCTGCTTGAGCCTACAAAATTCATAGAAGTCGTGAATAAAATATTTTGAAATCCTTAATAGCAGCCACAAGAAAATCTAGAATTAAGCCTTCAGCCACCTGTCTCTCAAATAAAGGCTTCAAAGCACGATTAGCCTGCAAACTGACTCCCTGAATAATACTAAACAAATGGGAAGTCCCGGACCCTTCAGGGTCATCCTCAATTCGTCTTAACTTTGACTCAATATCTGGAAAAAAAAAATGTTTCACATCAAAATAAAAGAAATCTTGAGAAGAATGAGTAAGGATAAAATATCACTTTTGTAAGGTTAAACTAGATTTGAATACTGTGCAAAAATAAGTTCATACCATCAATTGTTGTTTTGCAAGAGACAAAGCAATCAAAGTTATCCTTAACCAACTGTTTTCTCTGCTCAGTACGACTTTTGAAATCAGTTTTCAAAGCAAGTGCACCAGCCTCCAGATCAGCAGCACTGGTATTACTGTGTATCCGTGCTAAAAACAGCTTTGCATCAAAGTTCTCCGAAAAATACAGCAATTTTTCTGTATAATGGCAACAAAAAATGCTATCAACCTCATAAACACTCAAAGAATAAGCACATAAACACAAATACAAAATAGAATTAAGCAGAAAGCTGTTCCGAGGTTTCCAATCTTTCTAAACGATACTAGCCAAGGGTTATTTGCTAAATTTGTAAAGTATTAACTCATTTGATAACATGCTCATTTATATCCACATCTTATATCACCATTATTTGGTATGGTAAATACTTGCGAGTACTTACAGTTTTGTGACTATATTCACGGGGATTATATTTGGTATGGTCACTGTGAGCCACCATGCAAAACACGATTCACCACTACCATGTTCTGGCAGCTGGCAGAAAGTCCACCACTGAAATTCACCGTGGCCATTTTTCAATAACACTGATATATAGACCTTTCCTTACTTTATCCCAGTTATTGTGCTCTTGTGTCTATTTATTGATGGCTGATTAATTTCCTTGGGTCCTGAGTTGTGGATTACTTAACTCCCAAAATTTGATCAGTCCTATAATCCTATTTAAATTATATAATTAGTTTCTAAAGAAACAGATAACGTTAGAGCATCTTGCAAAAGTTTATGATTCCACTCCAAGCCATGATGTCTAAGGACCCTAGGTGAATTGTGAAGACTAAGATTTCTTCCATTTTTTCTTCATCTTTTCAACTCTGATCTCTAAAAATTAAACATCCTATTCAGATCATTAAATTATTTCACAATTCACAGGCCAAACCATTTACCAACAAATTCGTCCATATTGTAATTCAGTACCAAAATTACTGTCTGATGGTACTGTTTACCTTCCTAAATCAAAACCCTTACTCGATTGAAAAATGAAAAATAATGAACTGCGATGAATTGGCAGCAATGATAACTACAAAACAAGACCTCATATGTCCTGGTTGGTAGTAAGAGCGCTTCCTGGGTATTTCTTTTCTCATTATCAAATCTTGTAACAAGACATGATTTGTGTAAAAAAAAAAAAAAGGTATATTATGTATGGAAAACTAAGAAAAATATAAAGGCAGATATTCCTAAAGTAACTATGCTACATAACATCTAACAAATAAAAATAATTACCACGTAGGTTGCCTTCCAGAATATCCTTGTCAGTCTTGGGAGAACTATGTGAAGACTCAGTGATCAACCTTAGTGTTCTGTTGTCTATTATCCTGCCAAATGCCAGCACAAATAAGTCTCCAGGATTAATCCCCCATGGAATGAAGAAGCATGGAAATAACACAACAATAGAGGGGAAAATAGCAAAAACTTTACCCCAACCCCAGTGGATCAACACATTCCATGCCACGAGGGAATGACTGTAAGTAGGTAAGACCCTTTCTACCAACGCCAGAAGCTTTATTTTCAAATTTTTGAGGAACAAATTTTTGAGCCACGGGGGCTGTTCTTGTTTCCCTCATTTCACGAACCCTACGTGCAAGCTGTCAAAGAAGCCCAACTACATTAAATTAAACAGAACTTCATAAGTACTTTCATATAATAAACAGAATTTCATTTAATTTCATAGAACATGAACAGAGCATCTAAATTTCAAACTTCCAAGTTTTTGATGAATAGCATATTCCAAAAAATTCCACATTATACAATCAATTAAACAATAACTATAAATAATAAAAAAAGAAGGAAACAAAAACCAGAAATGACAGACCAAATATATCCCATAAAACATAAGATACCTACAAATCTAATCTCTTTCAACAGGCACATAGCCCTCCAAGAACTCACTTCATTTCAGGCAAGCATAATCTCAGCCTAGTTACACCATGGACATCAATAATAGGATCTGCGATGTTATTAGTATATTATTAAGACCGCCTGCAGACTTTCCACACAGATTATTAGCGGTAGCAAAATGACAGACAATTGTCAATTACATGTTATTTGAATGGCAGAAAACCCAAAATGCCATGAAATACAACTGACATTAAATAACCATTTTAAAAGAAGGAATTGATATAGACATTATTTACTGCTTCAAGTACACAGTATACATCAGGGTCCAACATTGGAACATGCAAGTTGCAAATCACAAGTAAAGAAACACAATCAGAAGTGAAACTACAATATTTCACAAACTGTTTCAAAATTATCACATTTCACAAACTGTTTCAAAATTATCACATTGTAGTTACTTGAACTTGTTGGGAATTTGAATTTAAAAGTTTACTATAAGATTGTCTACCACACAAACAATATCCGAACAGAATTTACCACAAACAAAAGATGAAGAGACAGAGGTGAAGGAGATAGAAGATCACACGCCGAAGATACCATAGTTCAGTTGAAGCATTAACAAACTTCAACCTACAACAGAATTCACTATGAAAACAGATTTTACAACTTGAAGTATCCCTCTTAGTGAACTATCGCTCTCTCATCTATTAGTTTGTAACAACTTTAACTAACTGGCTGTTAATCATAAAGTTACTGAAAATATAAGATCCCTTTAATTATAGGCAAAGCCAACCTAACTAACTCTGCACAAGTGCACACAGGACACATGAACAATGTTGCCCACACCTGGTCACAAGCACCAGCATAAGACGCTCACAACTGATCATCAGCATAAGACACTTCAATCTTGGTAAACATTATAGAAGACTAGGCATGCTACTAAGACTGGTAAACATTATAGAAGACTAGGCATGCTACTAACACTGTACTATGTTAGACTGTCTAAAAACCTTTGAACAGGTCTTACTAAACCAATTTTTACATAACTGAAAGGGTCCAAGAGTAAAGATACACTGGCATTTATATTACCTACAAGTAGGGATATCAGCTACAGCTGTTGCTCATACAAGTTTTCTCCGATAAGTTAGTTAGTGCATACATAGTTCAGTAACATCTCTTGTTACCTAAATGTATGACGATGAGCTATGTCTATCTGCATATTATTAATCAATCTATTTCAGGGTTTCCTATGGCTCCTCTTCTATTCTTTTAATTCTATGATATGTTTCCATATCAACCTCATCTACTGCCATATCAGATTTCCTAAGATTTTCCTCTTGCATGGCGAAGAAGTATGTGAATATTTATTGATTATAGCAATAAATCCTATCGAAATTATAGGGATTAGGTTCGACAGTACTAACACTACTAATTAATTAGTTAATTAATAGAATAAAATTAGATTGATTATGTTCGGTGCGTCGAAAATGCAAAGCACAGATAAAAGCGATGATCGCATTACCTCAGCCTCGTCAACATGCTTCCAGCGACTAGGCTCCTCGCCGTCCCAGGTGCGATCGTCCTCGCGCGCCGGTCTTCCGGTGGCGGCGGCGCCTCGGGTCCTGGTGGCTGCAACCGGATCCCTGGCATTATCCTCGTCACCGCTGGAGATGCTGAGCATCTCGACTTCGGAATCGTCGTCATCGTCGGCGACTCTGCCTTTGGAGTTGGACTGTTTGGACGCAGGCGCAGGTTTCTTCGGCTGTTGGACGTAGTTAGCGACGGGCTTGCGCGGATTGGAGGATTTGCCGTAGTTGACATCTCGCTGCGCTTGCTCCTTCAGTGCCATCTGCAGGAGCTCATCCTCGTCGCTATCACTCGACATCGTCGCAGTTCCGTTGGAAGGAAGAGAGAGAAAGAGAGTGTGTGGTTTTCTGGATTTTAGATCTGAGGGAGAAGACGCAAAGGGACAGAAGAAAAGGGAGTTCAAAGGAGAATCTTCCAATGTATTTTTTTCCAGAAATTTCTCTTTTTTTTTTATTCAATTTTAATTCATTGAGACCATCTTTATCAACCACACCTATCGAAATTAAATAGACTTCAAGGTTTTATTTTAAAATGAAAATTTGTTCTGAAAATAAAATTCTATAAAATTCTAAAACAAAAATTACTTTCAAACTAATTTTTAAACTAATTTTTAATTTATTCATTAACAGTGAAAACACATACATTAAAATATATATAATTTTATTATTTTTCTAAGTGAATAATTAAAAATAAAAAATAATATAATTTGATATGTGTATATATAATTTTTTTTAAAAATACTAAAAAATTACGTAATTGTTATTTTTAAAAATAAATATTAGTTTTGTTTTAAAAAAAATAAATTATTTAATCATTTATTTTATTAAATATAAATAAATTATTATTTTATTAAAAATTAATATAAATTATATTTAAATAATAAATAATTATGAAAGAATTATTTTATATAATTGAAAAAAATTATAAACAATTATCTAAATTTGAAATTATATATATATATATATATATATATATATATATGGAAATGAGGTTGAAATTTTATTTTTCCATACGAATATAAAATTGTAAAAGTGTATTAAAAAATTGTAATATTTAAAATTGGATTTACAAATAAAAAAGTGTATTGAAAATTTTGGAATATTTCAAACCTGCATGATGAGGACAAAATTTATGAATAAATTTCCATTTAATATATTTTAAATATTAATTAAATAAAACGTACATCTAAAATTTTCATTCTATCACATATTATATAATTAACTATTACTTTTTCGAGGAATGAATAAATTAAATAATACTAGTTTTATATAACTATTTCATTTTATCTTGGTTTACGAATTATGAAAATCTCTAAAGTATAATCACAGACATCACTCCTACTTTTAACATCGATGTGTGGTAAAAAGATATAAAATGATAAATATATCAAGTAGCCTGTGATTATTGAAATTTATAATTGATTAAGATAAACTAACGTGTGTTACTATAATCAGTTAAGCTACCTTAATTGATTATGATTGTGTTCTTCCCATGTGCATGCAAGTCTATAGTTGGATATGAAGGTCAAAAGCACAATCATAATGTATTCCTGGACTATAAATCGACCAACATCAAAAACTTACACCGCAAATTGAACAAATGCATGGTGAGACACAACCAATCTAAGCTACTAAAATAAGGGTACACGTACATATTTACATACATATCATTTATGCAGAAAATGAAATACATAAATTAAATTAAACAATAAATTACTGAGACAAATTATTTTCCAAACAATAATAATACCATGATTATTATTTCAAAGACAATTTTTTCACATAAAGAGATTACTTGAGCAAGTGATCGAGTTGGTTAATTTAAACAATGTTTAAGGTGTGGGATATCAACGTTGATTTTATAGAAACTATGAAGTTGATTACTTAAAGAAACAAACCTCAATATATGAACTCTTATAGACCAGTTTTAGTTGTTATCATTGTCTAAAGTCAATTATAATTAAATAAAAAAAATGTCAACAGCTTTAAAAGATAATTGAGGTTTTACTAAACAAGATAATCTTGAAAAAGTTTCAAGGTAATTCTAAAAAACAATAGAAATGTGTTTAATACTTCTTTCTCACATTCACCTCACAATTAAGCATATAATGTGTTAAATATCAATGCAATGACCTTTAACCTTAAGTAACTTAAGCTTAGTGATACTTGCAAAGCATTGTGTTAAGTAAACCCATCATTATAAGTGTAACTGATTTCAAAATGGGAAACTGAATGGAGCTTGAACTTTTTTCGAAATAAATGAAGATAGATTATCTAAAAGATCATTTAATTAAATTATATAGTAGAATTGTCTGAATAGACTGTTTAATCGATTTAAGATAAAATAAATAACAAAGCAAAGTTATAAGGAAGAACAAATATATAACAACAACACATAAGAAATTATCTTGTTTCACTCCAAATCCAGGTTACATCTAATCCCCTTAAACCAACTACTTAAAAACTTCCACTAAACAACACACTTAACCAAGAACAATTCTTTATTTACCTTTCCCATATTTGTGGTTTGAATTTCAAATGTTCTATTTTAGATTGTTGGTTCAATTTGTAGATAGTCACATTGATCATCATATGGTTGGCAACATTACTCCTTGAACTTAAGTCAAAATATATAACTTCACTTGAACTGACTACTATTCAAGTCCTTTTGATGGATACTCTTCACTTCTTTTTATTTTCAATTCAGTTTTTGGTCATTACTATTTTAGCTTCAACATGTGACGAAACTCAATATCTACCCCCTGCCATATTTATTTTTTATCTATATAATAATATGACATAAAAGTTTATCTGATGATAGGATATGGATTCGAGTCTTTGTTGCACCAGATTATTAGTAACATTAATTATTATTATTAATAATAGTAGTATATGTAAAAATGATAATAATAATAATAACATTAATATTAAAAATAATATTTACAATATTTATTTATGGATATCGGCGAATTTTATGTTGATAATTGTGTGGGACATTTGTCTGTAATTACCAACTGGTTAAATATTTTTGTTGGTAAATTTATTGACAAGCAATCTACAAAAAAAAATTTAGTCATCAAAATTTTGTCAGTAATTTCAATTTACTGATAAAATTTTGGTATTATAGATAAATTTTGAACATTGGTAGATCTAATTTTTCTTGTAGTGAATGACATAGAAAAAACATTTTATATATTATGTCAAAGGTTCTCTAAGACATAATATTACACAAAAAAAAGTTTCTTATCTATGGGAGGTTTTAAGTTTGTTAGTTGAAAATTATGCAACAAACCTTTTTGAAAAAACTTTGAAAGAATATATGAAGTTGATGGACAAGCTATTAAACTAATCCAAAGCAATTCAAGCCAGTGTTCATATAATCATTTTACATTATACCCCATTCAAGCCACCATTATTCAACATTTGGACACAAAATGTCTCGAGATGACAACTTGAATCTTGAACATTGTTGATAGATTATATCGTATAATTTGGTTCATTTGTGACTTCTCTAAGAAGGATGGAGAGTCTTACTATTTTGCTATTGGTTTAGCATCCATTGTTACTTTCAAAACTTGTTAGGACTCTTTATTCTTTTTGTTTGAGTTGTTTTTTGCTTTGAGAATGACTTTTGTAAATTTTTTTACTTCCTAATTCTCTTTTTGTAGTTCCTTTTAGGTCTTTTGTCAAATTTCTTCATTTTACTAACATAGATTATTCATGACACCTCGTGTTTCTAAATTATATCATTCCTTTATATGTTATTTCTCGCGAAATCTTTAGTGTTATATGAATAATTTTACCAGTCAAAATATTTTAGTCAAATTCTCTAAAATGAATTTAGTGACCTAAGTAAAAACATTTAGTATTTATTATCTTGTTATTATGAATTTTCGTATATTTATAAGCCTTTTTGATTAATTGTGCCTCTTACAATGCGAAATGTTTAAGTGTTGTCTTTTGCTCTTTACATTTAGGCCATGATACCCATATTTTATAATGAACCATTCCAATTAACCCTCACTTTTACATTGTGTTTAGTTGTGGGGCTCAACTGTGTGCGAGGATAGAATAATGGAAACATTCTTGTTTGGTTGAGACTAATGTCACTAATTTAGAAGCGCGGAAAGGAGAGAGACGACGAGGGCTTCATCCATGATTCAGTACGAAGAAGAGAAGGAAAAGCCACGGTGGCATGTGTGCAAATACATTTCTAACCCTGCATGTGCTTCTACAAAAGCCTCTACTGTGTAATGTTACATTGCATGCATGCGGTAGCACCTTTGGCAGAGATTCTGCCAGCTCATTTAGCAGGGATTGACATTTGCTGAGGAATCTTGACTGCATTTGGTGGTGGTTGATGGATTTGAATTCACCATTAAAAAGAGACTTTGGAGACAGTGTGGTTGCTGGTTGAGTCTTCTTCTCCCTCTTGCTTTCGCTCTCTGTTCCGTCTTCTATGAGCTCGTGAGTTAGACGTCTGTGGTGGGTGAGAAAGCTGATGGCTTGGTGTATTGTGGTAGAATTTCGTCGTCGCAGGAGAAGGTAGCGGCAGAGGTCAACGGTGAGCGATGATCGTAGCAGAAGGTGAAATTCGAGGTGGATAATCAATTATGGCAAAGCGTATAATCGATTATACGTATATTTTGCCAAGTATAATCGATTATCCTAATACAATAATCGATTATGTGTCAAATTTTATACATATAATCGATTATCTGCGTTGTTGTTCATATTCTTAAATTTTGGTGCTTGAGTAAGGTTTGTTTTATTGCTTTGGGTTGTTGATGGTGATCTTTATTGATGTTTATGATATGAAAGTGTTGGTGAGCTTCCTCTAGTGTTGTTCTTGAGCTTTTTGTGGTTTGGTTGGTGGTGGAAAGTGCTTTTGGATCACTGTTGGTACATAGAGCAGTGTGTGTTAGATTGAGCGTTTGTTGTTTAGGTTAATAAATTATTTTTAACTTTCTCACTTCATGGTCATGAATTAATTTAGATAATATTCAATCATTAACTAATACAATAGTACCCAAACTTATCGTAGATTAATACATCATCCAAACACAACATAAGTTAGTACCACATTGAATTGTACAAAACATAAACAATGTAATATTTTTTTTTATTAAAATTTCCATTTCTAACATTTCAAAGTCACTTATACATAAATTAGGGGTCAATTGCGCTGGTAAATTAAGGGTAGAATGACTCAAAAAAATGGAGCAAAGGACAACATATAAATATCTCACTCTCAAGGAGAATTAGTTGGTCAAATTTGATTTCAACAAACATGGAAAACAAAAATAATGAATAAGTAATGCTTTGTCCTGAGTCCTTCAATTTATATAAGAGAATATCAAGAAGTGAAATTTAAGCCTAACTCAACCTTATCTCTAGTCAATGTGAGATCTGCAACACATCCCCTCACGCTGAGACTGTTCAACTCATGCGTTAGAGTATACTGTTTAAGGGTGGTCCGATAGCAGCCCAATAGCGAGTGACCCAACCACCGTGCTAGGATAAGCTCTGATACCATACCAAGAAGTGAAATTTAAGCCTCACAACCTTACAAAACCAACTTGTAAAGTGAGGTTTGTACTCACATTATAAACTATTAAAAGGCCTCATCTCTAATCGACGTGGAATCTCCAACCGAGACTTTGGTTATAACACCTTCATTACCTTTTTACTTATTTTTTTATCCTTTTTTCAATAACTATTTTGTCAAGAAAAATGGTCTGTTTATTAAAATATTACTTTAATGTTTAATTTTAATTAAAAAAATATATAGTTTTGTAACCATAATAGTTTTGCTAAAAGAAAATAGTTGTTTATACGTGTTAATTTCTAATTTAGTTTTAGTCAAAAAAATAGTCTAACTATAACATTTAATAAATATAGTAGTTCAATTTAGTTTTAAATGTAAAAAAAAAAAAAAAAAAAAAAAAAAAATTTAAAAAATTTTTTTTTGATAAATTTTTTAATTAATTTTTTTTGTAATTTTTTTTTTTTTTTTTTTTAAATTTTTTTTTTTTTTTTTTTTTTTTTTTTTTTTT
>Ga0099824_1008470_pt1 | contig 13140 bp, 5 predicted proteins | sample SiratrowhiteBW_FD_76837 | JGI IMG/M metagenome (GOLD analysis project Ga0099824, IMG submission 76837) | Root nodule microbial communities of legume samples collected from California, USA - Siratro white BW | ecosystem: Host-associated > Plants > Roots > Nodule | place: USA: California... | reverse complement strand
TATTATTAAAAGTATTGCAAACATTTTTAACCCACTCTTTTTTATTTATTTTAAACAACATTTCTTACAAATTATTTTCTTGTCACATTTATTTTTATATATTTGTTATATTTTCTTCAATTTTTTACTTCTATTTTTATAATGCACCATAGTGAGGATTCTTATTTAATTATATAAAAACTAGTTAAAATATTTCTTAAATTCAATTTTAACACTTATCATAAAATTTTTATTTTTTAATCTTCAAACTAATATTATATAATCATGATAAGTTTTTTGCCTATTATTTTTATCAATTATTTTCATCTTATTTTTCCTTTCTTCCTAATATATTTAAATTTTTGTTTTTTGCAAAATTTTATCAATTTCATCATATATATATATTACATATTAAAATTTAATATATATATATTTTAAATATTTTACATATTTTTAATTAAATATTAAGAGTTCCTATTTAAAATTGTATACAAAATACTACAATCTTTTTAATTTAATTTTAATTCTTACATTAAAATTTGTATTCTACTATTTATTTCATCATCAAATTAATAAGTATATAATCATAATCATTTTATTCCTATTATTTTTTTACTAAATTTCTTTCATCTTATATTTTTAACATTTTCCTATTATTTTTCCTTACAATTTTAACATTTATTTTCTATTATTATTTTACCAAATTTCTCTCAAATCAATTATTTTTCTTATCATAGATAATTAAATAAATTTTTATTCTAATTTACTACCTTTTACATTATCAATATATTACCTATACTTTTTTATTTATTGAATTAAAAAAAATACTTTTATTATATTATTTTTTTATAGCATCAGTTTCATGAAAACTTTAATTTATGTTTAGTTAAAAAAAATTTGCTTTAAGTCGTCTTTGACGGATTTTTTTTTTTAAAAAATAAAACGAAATTGTGAAGACTTTTATAGGTTTAGTCCACTCTAAGGTTTTTTTTTTCTTTAATTTAGTGTAAATTTAGCCGACGTTTCATAAGATCGGCTTTTGCCCCGACTATATTTTGTGGACGTTTTCTAAGGTCGGTTTTTGTCCCGAAAATATTTTGTGGTAGTTATTTGTGGGATTTTTTGTAGTAAAATTTACAATATTTATCTCGTATTTGGATAGGAAATTTTTCAATTTATAAAACATTCAAATACATTATAAGACAATCAAATACATTGAATTTAAAATTATATTTATTTATAATTTTTTTCATCTTTAAATGTTTTGTTTAAATAAATCAATTCATATTTATTGAATTTTTCTTAGTTAGAATAAAATATTTCAATTATTACCAAATTCAGTTAGCAATATATAACATTATTTAAATAGCAAACATTCATAGTTAATGTTGGTTTTGAAAATTTTTTCAGTCAATATTTAAAAAATTAAAACAAATAATTGACGAATAATAAAATTCATGTCAATAATGAAAAAAAATCACTATAAACATTAGAAAAATAAATAATTATAATAGATATTAATTGGAAAAAAAAATTAGTTCATATTGCGTAAATGTATCTTGACATTGGTTAATGAAATCCTAATTAATATCAATCATAAAACAATTTACAACAATAACATCTAATAATAAATAAAAATATATATCTTTATCAATAAAAAAAACTCTAATCGACATTAACCAAAAGTAATAATTTCAATAATATTTGGATTTCATTTATGTGGACAACTCCAAATAAAAAAGATATATAAATTTAAAGATATGAAGAATTCCAAACTCTTAAATGAAATTTGAAATTCTTTATTTTTAACTAATCTAATTACTTTCATAAAATTTTTGAATTTTATTTTCTTTTAAAATTCCTTATCCAAACAATATAATTTGTTGTTAAATATTTCAAATTCTTCGTACAAATAAGTTACATTCTAAAATTCGTCATTTAAGAAAATTAAATTAGAATTTCATTACATAAAATACTTCTTACTTTTTCTTTCCTTGTATTTACTTCTCTTAATTGTTTAGAAAACATTGCACGAAGATCCTTTATATGTTTTTCCTTGAATTTTTTTAAAGTATTAAAGAATTTTTCTATAAAGAAAGCTACAATCAGTGTTATAAAATCGGAGAATGCTTGTACAATATCATAAAATCTCAGGATGATTGTAATTTATTCTCATCTTAGTATAAGAGTTAAAAAATGTCATGAACATAAAATTCTCTACCACTTTTGAGTATTCCTCTTATGCATAAAAGGTTTACACTTGGGATAAGATAAAAATAAATTACAAGTTAATAATTTTATACTCTAATGACTACTCATTTTTTCTTTTTAAAAAGTCACATCAAAATATTGTTGGCCTAAAATTAAAAATATAATCAAAGACACTTTCTAAAATATGTATAAACATTGTTCTAAATTTATATTTCAGATTAATTTGAGACAAATATTTTCCACAATTCCAATTACGTGAAAGCAACAAAATTCCTATTATACATAAGGAGCAAATTGTGTCCATGAGGAGCAAGTTGATATGCACGAGTCTCAAATATCTCCTAACACTTCGAAAGCCTTAGATACAATATGATATATAGAACAATGAAAGCAAAGTATAATTAGGTAATGATCATAATCTTATTATTTTTGGACTACTACTAAAAATATAAGATGAATATATTTCCATACACCTAAATAAGGTTGAGAATTCTCATACTCCTTTTCCTCTTTAAAAGTGTATTTTAAATGCGGAACTGACCGATGAGATGAATAAAAAAACTACCATTTTACAAAAAAACTAAATTTTTTCTGATCATACTTGCTAATTGATAATGAAGTGTTACTAGATACATTCGCATGAATTTTCATTATATGTATTACAATAGTTTCCATGTTAAAATTCTAATTTTGCTTTGTTTATTCTTATATTTTCATTAAGGGTTTCTATTAAATTAATTAAGAAGTAAATCTAGATTAAAAATTTCTAAACAATTAATTTAAACATTTTCAGGATATCCTCAATTAAAGTGAAGTTGACACATAATCGATTACAATAATGTAACTATATACGAAAACACAAAATTAATTCAAGTTTTTTTTTTTCTAACTTTCTTTTTACAATTCCAAATATTTGTTGGATGGCTTCCAATTTATTTAGACATGCACTTTCTTTAATGTAAAAATTATATTTTGAAAATTTTATTCCAAAAGTGATTAGAGATGATTAAAGAATGTGAGGAATCTTTTAAATTAATTAGTTGAACTCGACTAATGGGTTAGTTAGATACACTTTAGCCTAATAATGATGTCAAATGGAAGGAATTTTGGTGGAGTGTCCAAATCAATATGTGCTGTAATGTAACCAAGGTTAAGTAAATTTATGTGGAGAAAATGATGTAATTTGCAAACCACAATACAATAACCTTATTATTAGTTAATAGAAGTTGTTTTCAAATACTTAAGTTTTATTATTTCTTTACACAACTTACACGTCCACCTTAATTCAGCATTAGATATATTACTTTATAGGTAACAGAAAACAACATATAAAAAAAGTCAAAATGCCCCCAAAATTAATTTATTTAAACATCTCCCTTTAGTGACCAACCTCTTCATTCAAATAAAGGACACTTTTCCACCTCAACAAATGAAAAAAGATCATTTACTTTTGGGATGGGTCAAGAGTGCAAATTTGGAACGATGAACTAATTAAAACAAATAATAGTTAATTTAAGTTAGTAAATTTGTGTTAAAAAAAGTTAGTCAATAAATTGTAATATTAAATTTGTATATAATTATGCTTTCATTTTTCAAAATTACTCTTAAATAATTAGTGTGTAAAGAGAAAGTACAATAATGAAATTTTAATTTTTAAAACTAAAATATCCAATTCTCCAATTTCCATGACAAATATGAATAAAAATTCATAAAATTTATATTTACAAACCAAAATAATTTATTAAAAACTATTTAATATAAAGGACGCTTAGAATTCTCTTATAGAAAAAAAAAATAAAAAACTATATCTTATCATTGAAAAGAGAGAGAGAGTACTTTCCTTGCCCATAAGTTAAAAACAATAACAATTTGCTAATTGTTGTTAAGTATAATTCAAAGAGATTAATTCCTTAAGTATTTGATTAAGTTGCATGCATATTTCTAAGGCTCATAACATCGTAGCTTAAAAGGAACTTGAAAATCCACTAGCATATAGAGATCATGACGAACAAAATCATGATTATTTTTCGTATATGTGTGATTATATGAAATTATGAATGTCAAAGCATATCTATAGAGTAATGAAGGAAGTGAAGGATACATGCATTAATCAATTTCACAAAGTAAGAACATCATGGAATGTCCATATAATTAAATCGAAACATTAATTACACCATGAACATGAAAAAGTCATCAAAGATAAGATTAGGTACTTGTCTGAAACCTTCTTCTCCTACTTGTTTAATAATCTCTTTCCCTCCATTTTTTCATTAAAGTATTATAGGAATCTCCACGTAATGTTAAGCATGATGATATGGGTTGCTTCGTCCTCATCACCCTCCTACTCCTTCTTCTTATTTTAATTTTGAAATAACTACCATTGAAGGAAGTATGTAACAACTGTATTATCACTACAACAACCCAGATCCATTGTATGTCAAAACAAAAAAGTATTACTTCTACGTAACACGTTTAATTCTCATATATTTCACATTATTCACATGCTTTATTAAATAATTTTATAAAGGTGGAAGAAATTTTTAATATAGCAGTGAGTTTTTCTTAAAAAAGGTTGTAATAAACGGTGTAACATTCGTTATACTAGTTTGATTTGATTTCTTCCTACTATTATTTATATTATAATATATAACATAATAATAACTGCATCTTAAATATAGTTGAACGTTTCTTTAATTTTATGATTTAACTATAGAATGTAAAACTAATGTACTGTAGAAAACGCTGGATTCACTCTATCTTATCTTATATATTGGTGGTTGCGTCTGGTCTAGGATTAACGTTGTTAATAATTTTAAGATAACAATGATTAAAGCCGTCATAAAATAATAGTATGGTTCTGTTCTGGTAAAAGTTATTAACATAATGATGATTTTGTCGTTGTATAAATTGTAGTTCTACAGAGTATCGTAATAATTTACTGTAAAGAAAAAAATAAAAATTTATATTATAAAAATCTCAACCCATTTATTTTTATCGAAATTGTTTTACTAAAAATAGGAGAAAAAAAAATGTTATAGTCGACCTGTAATGATGGCTATATGCGAAGCTGCGACGAAGCTACACGACTTTAAGCATCCAATCAGAATGTTACCTTATCTCGCTCCCGCCACCCAAAAAAGAAAATATAATTAATTAATTTGAATCAGCAATCATTATTATTATTATTATTATTATTATTATAAAATCACAGTTTGAGAAGGATAATTTAAGCCTTGCACGCATCTAAATCCGAAGCAGCAAGAAAATAAATAAATAAATAAATAAATATTAAATCGAATAGGTTGGTTTCCACTACTCTGAATGAATAATTCAGTAGTAACAGTGTCAGCACAGGAGTATGGGTATTACACATTGACCAAATAATGAGCATAATATAAATATTTAGTCAACATTACACATCACATCTATGTTTTGGTTCAAACTATGCTCATATATGAATAAGCTCAAGGATCAAGGATCCAGATCATTGTTCAGTGGTGATCCTCTTCTGAATTCTATCTGCACTTTTTAAGATACCAAGCATAGCATCACCTTTGTCCCTTGTCACTACTCTCTCACTGAAATCCAAGTCAGAGTCAAGTCTCACTTCCCAAAGTTCTTCACTCTTTTGGCCCTTTCCCATTTCGAAAATGGTTGAGCTCAACACCACCAAGATGAAAACGTGGATCTTTTCACACTGATCCTTCCCCTTTAACCCCTTCAATCCTTTTCCCTTGCCTAATGGAAGTTATGTCCAACACCATCACCAAACAAACCATAGTAGCACCTTCTCAAGGCACCATCCACTTCCAAAAGCTTTCTTTCTGGTTCGCCCCTCGAACTCGTCCACCCGGTTAACTTCCTTCTTTTCTTTCTCTTGTGCCTACTCTCCACTCAAAAGTGTTTTAACAGAACGGCTCATGATCACAGTTTTGGCCCAAAAGTCAAGCTTTTTAGAGTTTCCGTGATCATAATTTTGTTGACTACTGCAATTCTAGCTGCATAGGCTGTGTTTGTCTGCAATTTCCTGCACTGTGACTGCAATTTAAGGCCTTTAATATTATGGTTAACTCCTTCTATGAGAAAAGCTCTTCTTCTGGCTCTGATATTTCGGGGTTGTTCAATCCCACTTTGCAAAGCCTTGGAGCTTCCAATGGTGCTGTTGTGAAGGGTGGCTTGTCATCATCGCATTCTTTGGTTTATCAGAGTGAGAAGGGAGAGCTGGTGAAGTGCTCTTCTGCTGCTAGGGTAGGGAAGAATGAGATTTGTGAGGCCAAAGCTTTGGCTGCTTTGAAGAACCATAGTGAAGCAGAGAGGAGAAGGAGGGAGAGAATAAACGGTCATCTTGCAACACTACGTGGCCTTGTACCATCCACTGAAAAGGTATGGTTTTGTTCCTTCTTTTTCCTTCTATTGGAAATTTGTTCTTTTACTGTGCATGGCTTATTAAAGCACTGAATTATTTTGGCTCTTTACTTTCATGATTTCACTTTGATTTTCTATAATTGGACAGCGACGGATTCAGAAATTTTAAGTGAGAGAACGATAATCATATATGTAAATTTGTGGGGACAATATGATACTCACTTTTTTGTGTTAAATGTGGGGCAATATTTCACTGCATTTCAAATTTAGGAGATTGTTATTACACATTAATATTATATTCAGAAAAAAAAAAGTTCCGGGGTAGCTACCCCAACTCTGGGAACCTTAGTTCATCATCTAAATATAACTGTTTTTTTTTATAATTTCCTTAGTTGAAAGATTATGATCAAAATGGATTTACTTCTAAATTTTGCTATCTAGCCAGTAATTACGTAAGAACGGTGACAATGTTTCAATAAAACGCATATTCTGTTGGTGATATGAAAAAGAAGTAACAGATTTGAGAGAAGGTTGAAAACTAGGTGAAAAACCATTAAGCAGACTTCTTGTTACGCTGAATCAGTTTAAGTTGAAGAAAGATGGAAATGCAAACTATTCTACCAGAGAGAGTTGAGAATAGAAAATTAGAGTAAAAAAACATAAAACATATATTAAGTTATCAATCAGTTACTTGACAAAAAAAAAAAATACTGACTTTTGACACATTAGTAGACTTTTTATACACAAAGTTTCCTTATAGTAATTTTCTTTTCAGTTATGTCATAATGCTTGTGGCTGTGAATGTACGTTTCCCTTTCACGCTCTATGTTAATTTTGAAAAAAGAATGTAGCTCGGAGTGTGCTGTATATAAACAGCACAAGTTGAGATTTGAAGCACATCACTGTAATTATTGTAATTAAATTAAGGGCTTTCAATTGCATCATTGTTGTCCTTATGTGGTCAACTAGTTACATGGGAGTTGCTCATTGCTAGAGTCAACTACCAAGATGCATCACTTGATTATGTAATGTGGAGTTATATATTATGTATGATACACATCCTAACTTATTATAGTTCATGTGATAATATGTTTTGTTTTATGATTTCATATTCTATACTTCCAAACTGAAAACCCTTCACTTATAATTTATGTACATGCAAACCAGATGTTTCCTCTTTGTTCCCCATGTCATTATGTGAGTATTACTGGTCGTAGATTATAGTTCATTTAATTGTGCTGGGTGCCCAAATATAGCTTCTGCTATTAATAATACTTTATATATTTGTTAAAAGGTTACTGGTTTAGTTGGATTGCTCTAGAAAATATTTTTATAAGAAAGCAAAGGATGGAGGCAATGTTTTTTTTCTGGGTTTTTCCTTTAACAAGTCATAAGAACCAATTATAAAACATTAAGCACTGTAGAATATCAATTTTGACTAGGTATTTTAATTTGATGGTCTTTATCAGAGGAAAAAAAATAAAGGATCATAAATGTCATTTCTATAATCAAATTGATAGGATATTGTATCAAGTATTGCCGTAGACGTGCCAGCTGTTCTTCTGGGTGTCATATGACAGAGTCAGTGTATTTAAATAATATGTGACAGTTTGTGGTTTGCATGTTTTGTCTTGTTTTGTTGAACAGACATATTCTTTTTGTTGGCTAACTGATAATGGTGATGTAGGACATGGAAGGAAAACCATCAATGTTTTTTAAGCATTGGTTAACCAAAACTAGTGCGTAGTTAGACACTTAGTTTAATCAACTACCATAATTAGTATAATTACTGGATTTGGCCTCTTTTGTAATGAAGTTATCATACTTATTCAAGCCACCATCACCAAAGGATCAATCAACTTGAGTTATCACTTATCACTCTAATTGGCTTATGCTGAAGTCATGTTGATAGGTACTGAGAGGTGATAATTGAAACAATAATGGCAGTAATTAATCCATATTGTCATTGTCCTTGTCATACAAAAAAAAAAAAAATAGTACAGCTTTTTTCAATGTCTGACTAGAAAAATTGTTCTACTTTTTATTTCTGATTATCCTCTCATTTCTTTAGTATAACATTTGTTAAAATCTGTTGACTTTTATTTTGTGGGTCAATTGTCATTCCTTAGATGGATAAAGCCACTTTACTTTCTGAAGTGATCAGCCAAGTGAAGGAATTGAAGAAAACTGCAGTAGAAGCAAGCAAGGGTTTTCTAATCCCAATGGATGCTGATGAAGTGAAAGTTGAACCATGTGATGGATCCATGTCTTACAGTGCAACTATTTGCTGTGATTTCCGACCTGAAATAATATCTGAACTTAGACAAACCCTTGATTCCCTTCCACTGCATCTTGAGAAGGCAGAAATTTCAACTTTGGCAGGAAGAATGAAGAATGTATTCATCTTTACTTGTGGCAAAGGGAACATTAATATTGATACTGAAGCATGCCAAGCTCTTGCAAGAAATGTTCACCAGGCACTATGTTCTGTGCTGGATAAGGCTTCTGCCTCACTTGAGTTCTCACCGAGAACATCACATGCTAACAAGAGGAGAAGACTATGCTTTATTGAAACATCCACTTCCTCATGCAACCATGGATCTTGTTTGTGTTGATGTCACCAATTTGATGTGTTATGTTCTTTATTTCAAGTGTTACAAAGTGTGGCATTAGTATTTCTTATTTTTTGAGAAATACTAGCATCACACTTGGTTATGTTGTCTAACATATTTTCTATTATTGGATGAATCTCATTAAGTAATAAATAAAACTCCTTAAATAAGATGTGTGATATCATCATGAAAATCCCGTTTATCCAATAATAGAAATTGTGTTATCGAGAGTGTGCTAGAGAATGTATTATTAACATCTTTCTGTTGTTCAAAGCTGGATTTGTCTTTTATTATGCAGACAAATTATACTATGTTTTGATTACCCCTTTTAACAGTACAAAAACATTCTATAGTATGTTCAAAAGGATTATCCAAACATGACAACCATTCTACCAAATTTTAAAAGAGGCTTGCGTGGAAGTTGTTATTGTGAATGTATGACGAGCAATTGGAGATATGTGTTATTTGCGGCAAACATGAAGTCAGCACTAAATCATTCAGTAGCATTAATAAGTACTGGTGGTGATTCAAGATTTATTTGAGAGAGAAAGGTGAATATATATATATATATATATATATATATTGCAAACTACTTGTATTTTGAAGTTTGATTAAGGCTTTGTTTGATTAGGAAAGTGGATTTGAAAGAATTTGAGTGGATTATGGATGATAAGGTTGTTTGGATTAATAGATAGATAGTAAGATTTGAAGGAATTTGAAAGAAATGTTTGTGAAAGTTTGAAAATGACTTGACAGATGTTATAGATTTTTTTTTTAATTGATATATTTGTGAATTTACTAATTGACCATTGTGAAATAATTGATCCAACTGTATGTTCCATGGCACAGTACACTGCAAGGGGTGTTTTGTAATTTTCAATTATATCCTTACAAATCTCTTTAGATGATCGAGGATCCCATCCCCCAAATCTTTGCTAATTCATTATCACAAATTAGTTCAACTAACTTGACCCACAAGCATCCATCCTCATGTATAGTGAAACTACTCAAATTGGATCAACCAAACATACCGTAAGTTTTGATTTCAAGTGAGTTTCTCATGATATGCTCTGTTTTTCTTAACCTCAACTTATTTGTTCTTAGGTTTATCTTTTCTTTGTTTTATCAATTAAGCAAACATGTTTCTTATATCTTCATTTCTTTGTTCAAATTTTATTTCCAAATTTCTAATCTCACCTCTTAAATTCAATTGTTCATTATGATTTCTAATGTTTCTATCCACATTCGAATGCCTAGAATGAGAAATGCTTACTCACTTTTTTATAAAAGTTTTCCTCGAAGTTTTAAAAGGTTTTCACAAAACTGAAATAACAAACTCTTCACAAAAGATTTTTAAGTGTGTATGCACGTACTTCTATTAAATTAAATGAAAGTCCACAATCAAATGAAGATCAACTAAATATGTTGAGATGAGTTTTTAATTTTTTAATATGGATTAAAGCTTCTAAAGGAAGCCTTTAAAGGAAAGAAAAGTACATTTAACAAGTAAATGTTAACTAGAGGTGTCCTAATATAAAAGTTCAAGTGCTACTTGTGAGTCCTTTTTGAAACATTTTCAACTAAACATGTTGAGATAAGTTTTAGCTTTTTATATGGATTAAAGCTTCTAAAGGAAACCTTTAAAGGAAAGAAAAATACATTTAACAAGTAAATGTTAACTAGAGATGTCCTAATATAAAAGTTCAAGTGCTACTTGTGAATCTTTTGAAACATTTTCAACTAAACATGTTGAGATAAGTTTTAGTTTTTTATATCGATTAAAGCTTCTAAAGGAAGCCTTTTAAAGGAAAGAAAAATACATTTAACAAGTAAATGTTAACTAAAGGTGTCTTAGTGTAAAAGTTCAAGTGCTACTTGTGAGTCCTTTGAAACATTTTCAATATTCTACAACTCTTATACTATAGTATTTTCTTTGAGAGATGAGATTATATTAAAGATATTTTCCCCATTCACCCAAGAAAAGAAGGAAAATACTCAAAATCAAGAAAAATATAAGAAAATTTCATGACAAAAATAATTACACAATAAGAACAAGTAGGCATGCATTTAGCTACGAAGTATAGCACTTAGTGATGAAATTTTCCATCACAAGCTCACTTTCAATGCTTTGATGACTTTTTTATATAGGTTTTGGTCTTGCTCTCAATTGGTCTCTTCTCACAAGTGTTTTTACTCATTTAGAGTCCTTTCTTCACCACAAGAGCAACTTCAATTATCAATAACATCTAAATTTGTTACCTTCAAAAGAGGTGAGTCCTCAAGTAACAACGGAAGAAGAGTTAATAATTTTCATGAATAAGAAAAGAAAATTAAGAGAAACTCAATTAGAAATGAACTACTTTCGAACAAGAAGAAAATGAACAAACACAAAGAATTCCAAAGAAATAGATAAACAAATACTTCAGGTAAATTTTGTTAGTAAGCACACAAAAGAATTCATAAAGATTATGTTTAGATTTTGAGTACAAAATTAAAATAAATACAAATTGAATTAAGAACATATAAGAACACACAATTTCATCGAAATTAAATAATTTTAAATTCAAGTATGTTTTACTATACAATTCAAGTCATAAAACTAATTAGAAAAACAGGCAAGTACATCAAAACGTGTAGTATGTGGTATAAGTTGCTCTAATCTTTATGAATATGTTTCAACTTATACTATTTCTTTTCAATTCTTAGATTTTGTTTTCTTTTTTCAGACTATGGGACATTTCCTTTTGTATTTATCAATTCGAAATCAAGAACAACTATACAAGTTTTTGCTAAAGTTCAACTAGCAAAAGGTCTAACATGCTCTAAGCAAAGGATTCAACTTAAACTCAATGAAGTCGACCTAATTATGGTCTGGCCTGTAGCATAAAAGTATGGAAAAATGTTTTTGACACTTTCTAATGATCTAATAGAAAATGAAGAACTACAAAAAAAAAAGAAACAATTCAATTAGTTTTCGGTTTTCATGATTTGAACTAAGAAAAATGTTTTAAAAATTTTAGGACTGCTTCTAATGGAATGAGGAACGTATAAATGGACTAAAGATGCCTCTAAAAAATTTAGAAGATTTAGAAATTAAGTGTATGACCGAATTCAAACAAGACAACAGAATTCAGAAAATCATGTTATAGAGTTCTTAGGCACATGCAATTGATTCAAGAAAATTGAAAAAAAAATCAATCAATTAGGAATAAAATCAGACATAAAAAATATATGAAAAGTAAACTAATCTAAACTCAAAGGAAATATGATCCAGACTTAAAACTAATACAAGAAAGAAATAATGAGGACTAATCTCTTGAAGATCTCCATGTCTAGCTCTGATGCCAAAATGATGGAAAACACCTTCTCACAAGCATCAGAAGACCAAGAAAATAATATTTTGATTATTCTAGCTCATAAAAACTCAACACAGAGAAATAAAATGGTACAGTCAGGCATCACTCCTGTACTTCTTGAAGTAGCTTTATTAGGGAGTTCTTTAGCTCAGGAAAGAGCACGGAAATTATTGCAATGGTTTAGGTATGAACGGCAAATAAAGATGGGGCAACATTCAGGCCCACAGTCTACAAGAATTGGACAAATTATTCCTACACCCTAATATCTTCTTCCTGCACTCTAATATAAAATTTTAATTTCACAACTGACCCTATTCGGTTCATACAGGCAAAAAAATAAGAATCGGATGACACCCCCATCCGGTTCACATTTCAAAAAAAATGACAACCGGATGAGTATGTCATCCGGTTGTCATTTCAAAATAAAATGACAATCGGATGGCACCCTCATCCGGTTGTCATTTCAAAATAAAATGACAACCGGATGACACCCTCATCCGGTTGTCATTTAAAAAAAATTCATTTTATTTGGAAATGACAACCGGATGACATACTCATCCGGTTGTCATTTTGATTTTGAAATGACAACCGGATGGGGCTGCCATCCGGTTCTCATT
>Ga0099824_1008467_pt1 | contig 13143 bp, 3 predicted proteins | sample SiratrowhiteBW_FD_76837 | JGI IMG/M metagenome (GOLD analysis project Ga0099824, IMG submission 76837) | Root nodule microbial communities of legume samples collected from California, USA - Siratro white BW | ecosystem: Host-associated > Plants > Roots > Nodule | place: USA: California... | reverse complement strand
TATATATATATATAATAATAAAGAATAATAAAGTAAACTCATCAATATAGGCATGCATAAATGCTCTTTGTGCGTGCACATGATCTTGTCCCCCAATCCATCATGTTTAGGGAACATTGCAAGTACTAGCTACTCCATTCTACACCTAAAACAAAAACTAACATCCATGCAATACATTTTAATATTATACAAATAAAAAATTTGATTAATACAAGGAATCAATGATAGCGGAGAAGAAAAAAAGGACAACTTGAAAAGTAGAAAATGAAAATTATATAACTACAACAGACAACCAACTTATTAAACTTATTACGCAAGCACACAACAATTAAATAAACAAGAAAGTCTTGCAACATAATTTAGAGCCATTATCGTTTCTGTTCATAATTTTTACTTAGACATCTCACTGCTTTGTTTCAAATATTATATATATAACAAACCATAATGATGCACAATTTAACTATATTTTAACACCCTGCTCTCTCCATCTGTGTCTGCTGCAGCTTCACTTTGCTTCAGTTACTAAGTCAACTGGGCACCACCAACGATGCTGGAACAGGTTATGGACTCGTAACTACTGCTCTAGCTCCTGTTCTTGCATTTCTCCATGGCTCTTGGTGCTGAGACACAATATAACAAACCATTTTCATTTCAGAATGCATGTGTTTCTTAATGGTGCAAATTTGACTTAATGGAGGGATATTGATTATATACATATGGAATCATGACTAATAAGTAGGGTTTCCTTTTTTATATTAAAAGTAAGTAAAAGTACGTAAAGTAAATTAAGATACTAACCCAGTCCAATAGCTTCCTTTCCTTTCATGATACGTAAACGCTTGCATGATTCAACAAACATCCTGGTTGACATAAAGAAACAAATTCATGTTATTTATGAATTATACAATAATTAATTACATAATAATTGAGAATTGGGAAGTAGTCTAAATATATATGACACTGTTCAGAAAATTTTCTGATGTCTATGAATATGTCATCTGAAAAAAAAAAACGACTTCTCATAATGCATATATATTGTATATTTTAATATGAAGTTTGTGCACCAATAGTTAACCAAAACAACACTAATCGGTATAGCATATGCTGACTCTGATGCACATGGACATGATGAAAATATTTGAGATGATCACACATTATTTCCTTAAAACATGCATAATTTTTTACGCAAAGTTTATTGGATAATGACTTGTTTGAAATAACAATGCGATGTGCATATCAAGTTCCTATCTTCTTTTTGTGGCTTTATGTTCCCTCTTCTTTTTTTATTGAAACTATTACATGGTCAAATTATTAGAACCAAAATAATTTGGGTTGATCAAGTGGAAGATAACTTACTCCCATGGGACATCACCGACAAGCATCCAGTCGCCATCCCTGTCTTCATAGGTCGGGACACAGTCGGAGCTGTTCAAAAGATCCATCAACTTGCTCTCATTCATGAAATCCTTGAAGCCTTGGGATTCACAATTCCCTTCAATATATCAACACCAATAATTAATATCACCCAATAACATGCACGATTCAATTTTATACTCACATGCATGGATACTCCACTCACTACAAAATTAAATTTAAGATCCATATCTTCTGTGTTCAATATAATAAAGAAAAAAAAATTATGTAAAATACTATCATAAAACCTTTTTTACGATGACTATGTAAATATCATAAATACAGGCATGTTAGCTCAGATGGTTTATGAAGAAACAAACTACTTACATAGCTTTCTTACAAGCTATATATATATATAATAAAATGAATGAGTGGTTCAATGATTAGTTACCAATGGTGAAGGAGCTAAACATTTTTCCTAAGGCATCAGAGAGCTCTGGGTAACTCTTGTACATCTTCAAGTCCACTTTGCGGAGATAAGGTGCTCCATCCATGCTAACTTTGACAAAGCTTGCATTAGGGCTATTCTTCTCACTTTCCTCTACCATGCTCTTCTGTGCTGCAAACATGTTCTTCCGGAAAGACCTCACTGGTGGCCATCCCACCACTTGCTCCCTAAAATATTCATTCATATTCTCAAAAGGGTTGGGATGAAATTATACATATAATGAAACTGAAAATAAATAAATTAATCATATAAACAAATTCAAGTTCATCAGTTTCCTTCTTATGAAATTCATAACTTCACAACGCCTCAAGACTAATTGTATATTCTGTTTAATGCTTATGCAGTTCTCTATTTGTATTTTTACATAAGCAAATAGATGAGCCTCTATGTAAATCGATTTGCTTAATTGTTTCATACATCGCATGTTTAAACAGTCTGCAATAATATATGTATCTATATATGAAAATATTATTGCTTTGTCACCTCACCTGTGTATACCCAAACCATTTGAGGTGAGGAGATGTAGATCCAATTTCTTGTTCTCTCTATCGAGTGAACTTTTAGTCACTGCGATTAATTTCTTCGTTATTTCTAATGATCTATCCATCCTTTTGACTCCCTTTTAATATAAACACTGATATCCTTAAACTTACATGTTTTAACTCCATGGAAGATGATGAAAAAAACTAGATGGAAAATTAGCTATAACAAGTCTCCTTCTTTTTTTCCAGTTTTTACACATGCATAAACAAGAAGAATTAAAGACAGTAACAAAATCAAATATATTCAAAATTGGTAACTTCAAAATTAGGATTTTGAACACTAAATTTGGTAACTGATGCATTGATTTGTTTGAAGAAGTAGTATACTTACTTAGCAGGAGGTTTGGCGGGATCGGGAAGCAAAAGGGTCTTCTCCTTAGGCGAAGTCTTTGGCATATTACGTGGATCTGCTCCATCAGCAGAAGCAGCTTCCTTGGGAGAGAGGTTAAGCATCAAATCAACAGTGGTTGTGTCAGTCTCAGTTTCAGAGAACCCTCTCTTCCTCACTCCTTCTCCTTCAGTTGCCGTGGCTCCATTTCCAGGCAGTCCAAGTCCAAGCCTGAGTTCAGTTTCCTCAAACACCATCTTCTCCTTCATAAGGCCAGCTTCCATCAAGTTTCACTCTCCTTCTTTTCTTCCACTTTATCACTCTTTCTCTCTCTAAGCATTCAGAGATTTGGCTGTTTTGTGCAATAATAATAGTAGTGGGGTGAGGTATAGGGGCAGGCACGTTATTACGTTAACAGTTGTTAGAGGGAGCCCTTTAGTTTGGGTGAGGTGGGCATTAATAGAAGAACGGATGGGGTGCTTTGTCATTTTAGCAACTTCATGGAGCAATGGGCTTGTGCCACGTGGAGGAATGTGCGACCGAGACCTTTACAACCTTGTTGGGATAGGCAACGACAACGTCATGTTATCTTCCTATGATTGTTGAGTGGAAGAAGTGGAAGTGGATGCCCACTTCCTCTTGCTTATCTCCTTTTACATTTTTCTTTTCCTTAGGGTTTTCTCCTTTCACCAAAACGGTAAATTTACTATTTACTATTTTCTGTTTTCTTGCGTCTATCCTTCAAGCTACCTCATTGCTATCATGTATATGTATGTGTACTACACAGCTTTGTATATATCATGTTAATGCAGATGTGGTATTTACTACCTATCAGTATCATGTATAACTTTTTCTTGGCTAACCTCCACTGCATGCACGCACTCACAGCTCACAAATTAATAAAGACATGTGAGTTAGCAACTGTAAATGTTTTTTCTTCTTTCAGGAAAACCAAAATAGAAGGGACTTTATGTTTCTTTCGTGTTGCTGACAAATGGTTAGGATTAAATCTACATTGCATTATGGTGTTCTTCCTCCAGCAGCGATCGTTGCAGGGTCTCAACTGAGTTATTCATCTTTGGATTTAGCATCAGTTAGTTGTCGGTCTGCGATCCGAGATGCGTAATTTTGGGACCAGTAAATAACAGGATTGTAAACTCAAAGATTTCGTTACTGAACAAGATTTTTATTCTTGTATGCATTGGAAGGGGTCTCCGGTACTATTAAGTTTCTGACATATAGGTCTGGATCTTTGAGTCATCTACAAAAGTTTACTTAAGTTAATATATAATATTCGATGAGTTTAAAAACTTATTTTAAAATGTATGTTTAATCGAGTATTGTATTATGTATTCAACTATGAGTTTAATTATCGAATAAAAATAAGTCTCACATATAATAAAAACGAAAAAGTTGAATAACATACAAAAAAATTTATAAACCTAATGCCTCATGATTAAGGATTTTTAAAAAAATAACCATATAGACACCAAATGATACCTGATGAAGAGAATTTTGTTGTTGTGACTTGTTAGAATGTGGCACAGAAATAAACCACCTATATATCGTGCTTTGGAGAAGTTAAAAAGTTTTATATTGGGATGTGTGTGGTTAGTGGTGAAGAGGGTTCATCAACAGAAAAATGTGGGATCAAAAGTAGATATATAAGAAGGACATTACTGTTGTGGTTATAGCGTACATAGATGTACTGGAATTGTGGTATATTGATATGTGAGGTGTTGCTTTAGAATTGCACGAGCACAAGTTGACCTTGCACATATGTGCTCTCTTTCAACATTGGGGCAAACAACACTGGATCCTCAGAAAATAAAGAACTGATTCTGTCTAACATTTTTCTGACCTAGGTAGTTAGTTACACCCTCTGTTACGAACAACAAATCTTGTTCGGCTATGACTTTATTTGTGGGATGACTATACAATGCAAATTCAGAGACATCTTCTCAAGAAAATTGATTTAGTAATTCAGTCCATTAACATCTTGGAGAGAAAAAAAGAGTACTTTTCATTTGCACACTTCAATGGTATGTATCAATGGTATGTATCAAGAACCTTATATCTTTTATCTCTGTTGGTGCAAGTTTGAGTTTCCCTTGTCTCTTTCAAATGAATTAAATAAATTCTTCTATACAAGCTTTTTAAGGTTAACGAAATCATTAGGTAAAATGATATATAATAAATCGTTATTATTTTTATTCTGTAAATCGATAAATTTGAGTATTATATATCGTGAAAAAATTGATTATAAATGAATGGTAGTCCTAATTTCTTTAAGACCTTTCTTTATGTTAGTTTACCAGGAAAAAAAAAAAGAACTATGGCTCCAAATCATTTATTTTCCCTCATCCCACAAGGTGTTGCATTCGTCACTCCCATACTTTTCAAGATGCACCCTATAAAAGTTAAAATTTCATATTTACCCTTCTAAAAAATTATTAGGGAGTTTTTTGTTTTTATTACAATTTTAATTTTGGATTATATTTAAAATTGTACATTTTGAACATTAAAACTAATATTTTTGTATTTTAATATATTTTAATTTTCTAAATACAAATTTTGTATGCATGAAAATACAATCTTTGTATTCTAGAATATATAATCTAAAATATATTTTTTATTTTGTATCTCAAGACCTATATTTTGAAATACATAATTTATTTTCAAAATCAAACTTCTCATATTCATTGACATTTGAATAATGTCGATTATATAATTATAGTTTATTTTAATAAATCATTTTGTATTGACAATCTATTATATTACCAATATTTTTGTTTTGTGATTTATGCAGTCTTAATCCATAAATATACATGTGTGACTAAATTATGGGTCTAGAACACTAGTGCAGGAGGAATGAATATCATAAACTTTGAAATATAATTAGTTATAATAATTGTGTAATTGTCATTTATCTTAAAACTTATACTCATTATCTCTTAAAGTTGCTAGAATTTGTTTACTATATATACAATATAATTATTATAAATGTTGGTTAGTGTTATATTCATATTACATGTTTTGAAGTAGCATATACTCAAATTTTGATAATTGTAACACAAAATTAATATGTCAAGATAGACTTTATAAGAATTGAGACATACCTCATATTTCACTTTTATTAAATTTGTTCATTACTTATAAAAAAAACATAATTTATGTTCAAAAATATATATTTCAAAATATATTTTTTATTTTATATTCTAGAATGTACTCTTCAAAAGATATTTTCAAATATGAAAAATGCATTCCAAGTATTCTCAAACATGAAAAATGCATTTAGAATGTAATTTTCATGTAAAATTTTATCATTTCACCACCGTATGCTTGAAAAATACCAGGGTGAAGAATGCAATACCCCATCCCATATTTACTTGTACCAAAACTACAAACATTTATATTTTACGAGATGTATATTCTAAACTTAAGTGAATCCATAACTCAACTTTTGTGATTCATAACATGTTTAAGGATAATAATTTTCTTGGCTCTTGTCTCTTTTTCTTTGGGGGACATCAAAATTATATAATAATACGAACATATTCTGCCAAAATACACATACATGCATCCAAAGTAATCTAAAAATACGAAAAACCATCATTGGTAATTTTGTCCTAGAGCAGGAGCATTTTGTAGAACAGTTTTCGGAGTCTTTAATACCCTGTTTAAAATTTCAATACGATTTGGATGAGCTTTATGATGCAGCAGTTGGGGTGGTCCTGGAGTATAAGAGTAAAAGAAAAATGTTTAATATTTGTTTGAGGGAAATTAATAAAGTGTAGATGGATGAAGGGAAGAAGGAAAAATGGTGAAGCAAGGAGCTTATTTCCCTCTCAGCCTTTTGCTGTAGCCCTCCTTGTGAGGTAATGAGATGAGGGGGAAAGTGGGACCCATGGGTAACAGAGGCATGTGGTAAGATTCATTGGGTAGAGGTGGATGAAGTGTGTGGGCCCACCAAAGAGCCCATGTGAGTTTGTTGGCCGTATGTACCCTTAAGGGTCAAACCCTATGCCATGTGCGCCGCTGCAGGGCACCCCACTTACCTCCCTTCAATCCCCACTCAATATCCTCTCTTCAAAATTATATCTTTTCCTTTTCTTCAATTTTTCATCATCCAACCCTAATATTCTATCCAAAATATTATCACATCCATAACTATATAGTTTGCTATACAATCCTTGGAATATGTATCATGTAACCAAAAATGTTTTATTGAGGATGAAAATAATGGCTCAATGATTATTAATGATTTTAGATATTGCTAGTTTATTCACAGGACGGTGGTGTAAACATTATAAACACTAAAAAAATAGAGGTCAGAGGGTTAGATAAAGTGTGAGAATCTAAGATCTAAGTATTGGTATGGTGGAGCAGAAAAACCAAAGAACAGAAAGTGATTAAAAAGTTAGATAGAGCAGATTTTTGTGGTGACAGAGAGAGACCTGGTGAGGTTCCTAAGCTAACAAACATATATAACAAAATCTGCTTATATAGAACTAAGTTGCTTTTCTCAACGTAAAAAGTTTGGTTCCTTTACTTATTCTGAATGATATGTATCCAATATTGTGCTTTGGTTGAGCTCCGTGACAAAGTTGAAATTCGGTTTCCATGGTTACCAAAATTGTACACACAGCTATAAAGGTTGCCCTATCTTGATTACACCATCCACCGAATCTAAATAACCATGTTACTTAGAATTCCATGGAGTGGTTTTTGTCAATGTTTCAGAAACTATTTGTGTCAGTACTGCACATGCCACTGGTTTCTGTACTAGCTATATCCAGGGTCGACTTTAATTTGCTAAACACAACACAGAATATAGGCACTGCAACGAGAAATTAATTGAGTTCTGTTGTATTGTATACCAGCTAGCTAGGCTCATTATTTCACATGCACAACTCTCATATTTGGCTATGCAATCCTTAGATCTAGCATGTTACATATTCTCTTTCATCAACAAAGTCTTAGTCCTAAACCTTACCATTGTCTCTTTTCTGACTTGTTCGACATGCATGTTTCTTTTTATGAATAAAGGGTAACAAAATCACTTTTTAATTTTCGTATAAGAGGAGCTTTGTTCCACATGTTTTGTCTCTCACTCTTTGTTTTTCTTATTCATAAGAAAACCAAAAAGAACAAAACAACACTAAGCCTTATGTTCAATTCAACTTTATGCTAAGACTTGTATATACTAAGGTCGGGAGCTATCCAACCAGAATAACTCCTCACCTTTCTTAGCCATAAATGTCATTTAACTTTGAGATTCTCTGTAACCATACACACAAATACATACACATCACAAATTCAGTAGTTTGAGCAAAATTGCAGAGGTTGCTGCATAAATAAAACTCGGATTCTCTTGTAGTTTTTGAGCTTCTTACGAAATTCTAGACATACCCGACATTTTTGTTTTTGGCCTAAACGACAAAAGGAAGTTTTAACACATATAATTTGGCGGAAGAGTTTTTAAGATACCCTCAGTGAGCTCCTTACATGGTTCCAAATTTCTCCATCATTTGTACAGTAATATTAGCACATAGGAAAGGAAATCATGGAATACTGAAAAAGTTTGGTATCTTTGATCCTTGGTAGAAATACATAGCTTTGAGGTTCATGGTGTTTACCAATTACATTATAGGGAAAAGAAACATGATAATTAGAGTATATGATTTTATGACCATGTGCTATCCTTCTAAATTTTTTATACAGTTAATCTAATAAAATACCACAAGCAACTTTACTTTTTTTAAAAATAATTCTAAGAATTATTTATGATTCATTGAGGTGCAAAAAATGCTCATGTTCAAATTATATATACATTAAGTATAATATTTTATAACGTTATTTTCATTTATAGCTTTCATAATCTGTTTTATTTAATTATTTAGTTTATTACGAATCTTTATTTTATCAGAGAAATTAAGATTCTGGTTAGAATTTATTGATAGTGTAAGAATTCTTTTATGTTTTCAAACGCTAGAAATATTATGTATATATAACACCTTAAAAAATTCAACTTAATAATTAAAGTAAGTATTAGTGTTTCCTGAATATGTTAGTAATTTTTTGAATTAAATTTGATTAGAAATTCAGTTAATTTTCCTATTATATATTATTATAACTATTTTATGAAAATTTAGGATATAATAAAAGTGTAATGAATTTAAAAAATCAATAAAAATATAATCTAATTACATTATGTGGTTCTACAATGTATTAAATTGCATAAAATTGTGTATAGCTAATTCAAATTGTACAAAGTTATAGTTCATTAATATTAATATCTAGAATAATTAGTAGCATATCTTTCACTTTTGGTAGAAACCTTTTCATTTTTATCCTACTCTAATTAACCAGTTTTAAGAAAGAAATGTAAAAGACAAAATAACCCAAAATTGTTACTTAAAATTAGATCCCATCATTTCCAGAAAATCTGATCCAAATTACCCTTCCACATGATGAACAAAAACTTGCCAAACCTTGCCCAATTTCTTTAATTTTTTGTTGATTACAACAAGGGAGTTGGTCTCTCAAACTCCTTTTGGCAGCAAAAGACCAAAGTGAGAGTGGGGCATATATAGCACATGTTAAGTTAGTTATGGTAAAATGAGTGTTTATTTATGTTTGAAATACATAAATTATTATAAAAAAGATTAAATTAGCTTCTATTTCGTATCGGTCAAATCGATAAAGAATAGTGTATAGATAATTAATTTTTCAGTACTTTTGACATTTATTTTAAGTCATGACTACATAAATAATAAATTATTTTAAGAGATAATTGATTATCTTTAGTAAATAATTAATCATATTAAAGATAGTTGATTATAATAAATATATAATTCATTATCCAAAGATATAAATTGATTATCTTGAATAACTAATAATTCTGATGAATGATATCCAACTATACTAAACAAGTCTAATTTCATATATGCATTTAATTATTATTTGTAAAAGTAATTAATTAAATGAACATAATATTGTTATGTAACTTTACTATTGTTTGACCAAGGATGAAGTAAGTGTTAAAAGTGTATAAAATATATATTCTTATTCATGTAACTATATCTTGACTTTGAAATTGATTAAATTCGTAAAATATCTATCACAATAAGAATAAACAAGTTGAATACTTGAATGCTTTAGAAGAATTTACGATGACCTAAACCCAAATGAAAATGAAAACTTTACTAAAAGACTTTCAAACTTCCTAAGCGATGACCTTGGAGACCATGTACTAAAGTACACTGTGTGAGAATATTAAAAAAGAAACTTGATAGAACTTAATAAAATGATGATAAAAAAGCATAATGTGAGTAAAAATTTCTACTTATGATTCTTGTGATGGATGAGGACACTTACATGTAAACTTGTGTAATAAGAGATGTGTCTCCATATTGTGAAATTATTTTGGTGTGTTAACTATCAAGGACTAAGGAATTAATATGAGTTTTAGAAGAATAATTCTATTAAGAAAATTATATCACTTAGAAATTAACTTTCATAACAAAGGATAACCATAACTAGTACATTGAAGATGATAATAAGGATTAACCATAAAAAAATAACATTAAAACTATCATCTAACTTAAATAAAGAAAATTCAATGAGTTTTGAGAGTTCCAATGCCAATAGATCATAAGATAAGTTAAGAATAAAAAAAAATATGTCGAAAGAAAAAAGAGAAATCCTAGTTAAATATTGTAAAAATGTATTTAACGTTAAAACTTATAAATTCAGACTCATAAAAAAAATATATTATATGTGATCTATGAGGAATTTTAGTGTGAAGATGAGAGTCTTATACTAGGTAGAGATAAGCCACATGAGCAATATATAAAAATAAAAACCTACAAATTCAGATTCATCATATTTCAAAGTTTTTGGTTTCCAGGTCTCTTATATGATGTGAGTTGTGACTTATCAAATCTAAATCTCCTTAGATACATAATGTCAATTAGAAAAATCAAACACAATAAAAAGTCTTTTTTGTATGGTTCAGAAAGAGTAGGAAACTCACTTCAAATATAATACTTTCACAGTCAGGAAGATGGATTCCCAAGCCTGCATATGCGTATAGATAAGTGTCTCGAAAGGTAGGTGAACGAAAAATACTTTCATACATTAACATCATTTCATGGATTACCTTCAATTCTACACTATGTTAGTGGATAACTCCAATCTGAAAACAAACATTTTAATAAGATATCATAATATTAAGATAAGAAAAGACTCTTAATACTAAGATAAGAAAAGACTTTCCAAAGATTCTTACAGAAAAATTTTACACATTTTTCACATAAAGTTTAATGAGACTTACATTTATTATTAGTTATATGTATAAATGACTGCTATTAGTCTCCTTCTTTTTCTTTTTTTTTATTTGGTTTAAAAGATTTATGATTTAAAAACGTTATATATAATTGATTATTTTCTTTTTAATTATTCTAATATTTAATTTAAAAGTTGTCAATTGATATCAGTTTAACCTGTGTAATTTATTTAGTTTAAATTTAGTATGATGAACTCTGATTTGAATATAATATGTGCAATTATATGTGAAAATTATTTAATGATGATTAAGTAAAGAAAAAATTAAAACAACAAAATTTTTTATTTAAATATTATATAATTGTAGTCGTCAATTTTATTTTTAAGTGTTATAATGTATATTAATTTTTTAATTTAATAATAATTACCTTAAATATTTTGGTGATTGATTAATAATGTAATTTTTATTTAACAACAGGGTATGCCAATTCAACTTTAGTATACAGTCAATATGTAAGTCTTCAATTATTAACTAATTAAAGATTGTTGTAATTCTTAGTTAGACTACAAATAAAGTTAATTGATGACTAGTTGATTAAATTTTGTGAGAATCAACATATTAGGGGGAAATATATTTAATTGAAAATAAGGATTAATTTATTTTTAACTAGATGAAAATTGATATATTAGGGAAAAATCTCTCTAAGTAACACTAACAATTAATTGATTTAAAGTGAGACAGAATAAAAAAAATAATTAGACATCAATTCATTCTTTGCAGTATTATTATTTTTTAAATGACGTTTGCGTGATTGGGAATGTGCTTGAAGGTCCTTTGACCCTTAATTGTGTTCGTATATTGTTATCATTTAATAATTGTTATATTCTTTTTATACTGTTATCATGTCATAATTGTTATTGTTTCATTTTATAGTAATATTGTTTAATTATATCTCATTACAATACCTCATCGGATAATATTTGCTTGTTATAATTTATATTAATTATTATTGAATTGTTATCATTGCAACTTAATAATCATTGAAATAATTCATATGGTGGTCAATTAATTGCTGCTATAAATTATGATTGCAATCTTATATTTATGAGCATCTACAAGCAGTTGTTAATGTAGGAATACTTATTAAAAATTATACTTTAGTAGTATATAAGTCTATCTTGAACTTATTATATTTATAGTTGTCCTTGATAAAATTTTATTTAAATGGATCTTGATTGCATGTTTCAATTGTTTTGTCTTATCAATTTATTAGTATTCTAATTATGATATTAACGATTAAATATAATCATGTTAATAGATCGAGATGTTAATCTGAGGTCATAATGAACTTATAATAGTAGTTTTACATTAAATAAGATTTATTTATTTTTTTCTAAAATATTTAGAGTATATGATGTACCATTGTTTATTTGAACTTCAGTATTTAAATTTTTATACTGTGAAGAAAGATATTAAAGAAAAATATATTTAAGTTATTAATAGTGAGATTAGTGATAGAACTCACATAATTACATTAAATACTGACGTTAAAATGTGTAGCATTTGATTAGAATTTTGTGTTGACCGTGTTTAAATCTATGTAGTATTTATAAGACCATACATGGTATATAATGCTCAAACAACTTAATAAAAATTGTCATTGAAATGATAAGTATTATCATAATGTAACTAAATAACTATTATCATAGATATTTTTATAGTCCCAAAACTAAGTGTTGTGGTTCAAATGCTGCAACTATAGGTTTCTTTAGTGGTCATCTAAAAAATTGTCAACATCTTTCGGATTCTTTGTTAGAGTTTGGTATACAAACTTAGAAGAAACAATTATTTTTATATAATAATACTTTTTTTTAATATAATTCTTATTGTAGCTAAGCAACTCTAATTGTATATGTCTCATCCATAAACTCGTTAATACCCTTCTTAACATGGATTGAAATGTTAGTTTTTATACAAATTTTTGAGGAAAAATTATTTTAAAATGGAAAAAATTAAGTAAAAATTATATATATATATATATATATATATATATATATATATATATATATATATATATATATATATATTATATATATTTTTTTTTTTTTTTTTTTTTTTTTTT
>Ga0099824_1008464_pt1 | contig 13146 bp, 5 predicted proteins | sample SiratrowhiteBW_FD_76837 | JGI IMG/M metagenome (GOLD analysis project Ga0099824, IMG submission 76837) | Root nodule microbial communities of legume samples collected from California, USA - Siratro white BW | ecosystem: Host-associated > Plants > Roots > Nodule | place: USA: California... | reverse complement strand
TATATATATATATATATATTTGCCTTAGTATTGTCTGCTTTTTGGCGTGGTATTATCTGCTTTATTGGCTTATTTTTTTTTCTACTAATTGATGTGATTCCTCGTGCAAATTTGTACAAAAATGTAAGATTAATTCTGTGACGTAAGAGTAGCAAAATACGAGATATGAAGTTAACAAAGATTGGACAAAATCTGAAAAAAAAAAATAACAATACAGAAGAAATAAAGAACAAGGATCATTCGAGTGAAGGAAAGGTTGGACGCCACAAACGATTGACGTTTGATAAGCCCTTACGATCGCCACAAGAATTGGGGAATTCTTGATAAGATCAGATGATTTAAGGTAGAACCCTAGGAGAGAATATCTCACGCTTCTGTAAAGAAAGACAACCAAAAGTCCCTCTTTCATTCAGATCCAAATGATTTATACAATTTGTTCGCAAGTACTAAAAACATATAAAAGATAAAATAAATGATTAACATTACAGACCTAGATAAAATGCCTCTGTGGTAAATAAAGACCTAAAGAAGTGAAAGGTCTTGGTCTCAAAATCAACCTTACTTGGGCCTGGATGTCCTCATCACTAATTGAGTTCTAGTTTTGGTTGGATTGAGTATTATCACTCATCCTAAGCTTCTCGGAGGACTGAGGAATTGCAGGAGAATGTGAAGGATTCAAATGTTAAGCTACGCAAAAGCTGCTTGGTAATGTTAAGACTCTTAGTGGCAGTATCGCAACAAACCAAAATCACTTTGGTGTTAAGGTGACACAACATTTAAGTATTTCAGTTTTTCAAGAAGAAGAAGTGGTTCTTATTTTAGAGGTTGAATTCATGGATAATCGTCTCGCTTTTGATGACCTATTGTCCAAAAGAGTAAAGCAGATTAAACATTTCAGGTTAGTAAGGCCACAACCTCTACATCTAATTGTGAATTGATAATAAAAAAAATATTAAATCCAATCTAATTTGAGCTCGAATGAGCAAATACGCTTAATCCTCTAAAGAGTTCAAAATCTGGTAAAAATTGTCAAATATTAAAGAGTTCGAGTAACCATTTTCAAATATTAAAGAACTCGGATAACTATTTTCAAATATTAAAAAACTCGGTAATTATTCCTAAATATTAAAGAACTCGGTAACTATTCCTAAATATTAAAGAACTCGAGTAATCATTCCCAAATATTAAAGAGTTTGAATAACCATTCTCAAATATTAGAGTTCGGATAACCATTTCTAAATATAAAAGTTCGAGTAACTATTTCCAAATATTAAAGACTAGGAAGGTTTTATTTTCGATAATAACAAATTCCAATTTAATTATTTAAATTTGATCTATAAAATTTCAAATTAGTTCTTTTAAAAAATATGGATTAAAATATAATTATTTGGATTTAGATTAGGTTTTTAAAAATCTAATTAATGTTAACCTATTCATCTGTGCAAGATATTTCAGATCCTATAAGTAGATGTGCAAATACTCTGACTACTCAACATACCCCATGGATCCTGCTTCCTATGTTCCAACGTTTGCAGGAATCTTAGCTTTGTTGATTGCATACACTGTGTTTAGGTCCATCAAATCCCCTAATGGACATAAACAAAGAAAGGGTACCAAGCTACCCGAACCACGTGGTGCTTTACCTATCATAGGGCACCTCCATCTTCTCAATGCTAGAATACCCTATTTCAGGACCTTTTCAGCCATGGCTGAGAAATATGGTCCAATTTTCTGTGTCAAACTGGGTTGCCACCCCACCATAGTTGTAAACAGCAGAGAAATTGCCAAGGAGTGCCTCACAACAAACGACAGAGTTTTAGCCTCAAGGCCAAACTCTTCTGCAGGGAGACTCCTGGGCTACAACTATGCAGTATTTGGCCTTGCCCCTTACGGAAATTACTGGCGTGAGATTAGAAAAATTGCCGTTCTTGAGATTTTCTCAAGCCATAGGCTTGAGAAGCTGAAGCATGTGAGAGACACCGAAACATTGTCACTTGTCAAGGACTTGTACTCATCTGCAAAGCACGTGAAGGGTTCAACCGAAGTGGCTATAAGCAATTTATTGGAGCACATGACGTTCAATATAATTGTGAGGATGATAGCTGGAAAGAGATTTGGAGGTGACACAGTTAACCAAGAAGAGAATGAGGCATGGAAGCTGAGGAAAGCCATAAAAGATGCCACATATCTGTGTGGTGTTTTTGTCGTTGGTGACGCAATTCCATCCCTTAGTTGGTTCGATTTTCAAGGACATGTCAGTTTGATGATAAGAACAGCTAAGCAAATTGACCTCATTCTTCAGAAGTGGTTGGAAGAACATGTGAAAATGAGAGGAGAGAAGAAGAAGGGTGGATCTGAAATGGACTTCATGGATGTGATGTTATCATCTTTTGAAGAGCAAGAAGATATTTGTGGCTATAAGCGGGAGACAGTTATCAAAGCAACATCATCGGTACGTTTTTTCTTTTCTTTTCATGTTCAATAATCGGTATACTAATTAATTATCTAACCACAAATTATACCTGCATTTATTGATATTTTCAAAGAGGAAACATTGAACCTTTTTTGGCTTAATATACGTTCAATGAAAAATAGATCAATCTAACTCCCACGTGATTGTATCCCACAAGCAATTAATACCCTGATTCCAACCTTTTACTTTTGATGGCTTCGATGTGGTTGTTTGTGTTCAAAATCCAACAGTATAATATAGGTCAAACGTAAACTTTGGTTATTCATTATAATATACTTCTCTAAAGTTTACTTTTAACATCTTTCTTTCAAGGCAAATTTCTAGTAATTTTTATCTTAAATTCCTAAAATGATTTATTCTTTTTATTTATTTTTTAATATGGATAGATTGTGCATAAGAGACAGTATATCATTATAAAGAAACATCTCACCCTATTACACAATTTAATTTAACATTAAATGAAATAGTAAAAAAAAATACAATTTTAGTTTACTAGATGAGATTGTGCAGCTAAAATTTTAATTAATGAGTTAATTAAAATTATGAAAATAATACACCATTTTAGGATGATTAATATTCTCCACCTATTCCTTTTTTGTTTTTGTACCTGTGGTGTGTTGCTACTGTACAATTAAAATAAATGAACATGAACAGTTACAAAGTCATTTTATTTATTGAGAAATATGTAATGGTTGAAATTAATTTTGATTAAGTAATTGAATAAATGTGAAGTTAGTTTGAATAGAAGAGTGGTTACATATTATGAAGAAAAATTACCTAGATATAATTTAAAAACTAACAATAAATTTATTTAAAAAATTATATAATATTTTCAAATTTTCTTTCTAAATTTATTGCTAAATTTCAATTTTATTTTCAATTATTTCTATATTAGTAACTAAATTCAAATATCCAACTTATACTTAATTTTGCTAAATATATTTTATTATTAAATTTTAATTTTATTTTATTTTTCTTTTTAATATCAAATTTATTCTTAATTTAATTCAATATATAAATCTTATACTAACATAATTTTTATTTCAACCATTATATATTTATCAATAAATAAAACAGTAAGTTTTGTAACTTTATATTTATTTTAGTTATACAATAGTAATATAACACACCTGCCAAGAATAAAAGAAGAAAAATGGGTGGAGAATATTAACCACCATAAACAATTATGACCATTTTAATTAACTCATTAATTCAAATCTTCCATTTCCTCTAATAAACTAAAATCTTGTTATCTTTTCTTTTCATTATTTATTCACATTGATATCATGTCTAGTAGGCACGATTTACCAATATCTAGAAATAAATAAATAAAAAAATATATTATTTTAAAAATTTCAGATAAAAATTATATCAGTTTAGAAAATTTATCTTGTTTTACTCTTTCTATTAATTTTTAAGACACAATCCCGAGTTATATTCCACAAAATATGTGTTTAAGTTTTATTGTCGATGTGCAAACTTGTTAGTCAACAATATTAAATATTTATACTTATATTCGGAGGATTCTAAAAAATACAGACAGCTCTACTATTTTTGTTTAAAAAAAAAAAATAACAATTTCAGGTTATTGCCGATAAAAAAATGAATTAATTTTAGGATAAATAAGACTGGTCACCGACGTGACTAGATAATTTTAATCTGTACCCGTCTTCTATAAACTTTCCTACATTTATTGTATATTCTTGTAACCTATGCATAGTGTAAAAGGAAATATAATGACAAATGTTTGGTTAAAAAAAATGGGTTTTGCGGATTCATAAAGAGGTTTTCCCTCAAACTAAGAAAAGAAAATAAAAATAAGTTTTGATGAATTCTTTTATCCAATTATATTTCTTTTTACAATTGTTGAAAAAAATAACATAATTATTTCATTGCCCTTCTCAATTAAAAAAGGAAAAGAAAATAATTTTATTTTTCTTTCCTTCTGCATTCATAACAATAACAAGATTACTAATGTCCATGAACTTTTGGTACAGCTCCTTGTCCTCACTGGCTCTGGAAGCACAGCCATAACCCTAACATGGGCACTCTCCTTACTCCTAAACCACCCCAAGGTCTTAAAGGCAGCACAACAAGAACTGGACACACACATAGGAAAAGAAAGATGGGTCCAAGAATCTGACATCAAAAACCTCAATTATCTCCATGCCATTATCAAAGAGACCCTTCGTTTGTACCCACCAGCACCCTTAACGGGAATCAGGGAAGCCATGGAGGATTGTTGTGTGGCAGGGTACCATGTCCCAAAGGGGGCACGTTTGCTTATTAACCTATGGCAGTCGCAAAGGGACCCACAAGTATGGTCCAACCCTAATGAGTTTAACCCTGAGAGGTTCCTCACAATTCACCAAGACATTGACTTTATGAGCCAGAATTTCGAGTTACTTCCATTTAGCTTTGGAAGAAGGTCGTGCCCGGGCTTGACATTTGGGCTGCAAGTGCTGCATTTGACCCTGGCTCGGTTGATTCAAGGTTTCGATATTTCCACAAAGGATGGTGCTGAAGTTGATATGACTGAAGGGTTAGGAGTGGCTTTGCCTAAGGAAAACAAACTTCAAGTTATGCTAGAACCACGTCTTCCGTTGATGCTTTATGAAAGCCTTTGAAAAAAGTGTGGAATAGCTAAAAAAATAGTATTCTATTATATGATATTACTACCCTAATGATGAGATTGTACTTCGGGGCGTGTGTCCTTTTGTACAAAAAACTTGTGTAATTTAGTGGTACAGCTATTAGTATTTGAATATTAAATAAGTGATAATACATTTGAAATAGTATTTTTTAATTAGTAATAAATAAGATATTATAACAAAAGAAAGTGAGTGTCAAGGATTTCATACATTCCTACGTATAGTTAGTTTTATTACTTTTTTTTTTTTTCATGTTTGCATTATCTTATCTCAAAATTAGTGTACCAAAATTAAAAGAAGTTGTAAACCATCAACATGTTTATATGAGTGTTAGTGATCTCAGTCTCTTAAAATTTTCACATATTTAAACATTGTAGATAGAATAAAAAAGAATTCTTAGGAGAAACAGTATTAAAACTAATGGAAAAATATATTTTATAACCATATGTTATGATATAACATAAGTTTAATTCCTCTATTATAATAAATGGTTGGAAGACAATTTTATAGATATGAAAAAAAAACTATCAATTATAAATAGAACTGAGGTATAAAGTACTTAGTTTAATGAGTGAAATTTCATTTTAATGTAAGAATTGTCTTTTTATGTAGTTCAATTTATTATCAACATGAAAAATGTCTCTTATATTCAATCTTTTTTATTATAACAATAAAAATAAATTAATGAAAAGCACAAAAGAGATGTTTTAATCCTTTATATAAAATACCTATAATGATCTAAAATCTATGTTGGACAAAACATATAGCAGCAATGGAAACTCATACAAATATTGTGTCATGCAACTTTGTGATAATTCTACATGTATAACCTTTCATCAGACACAACAGATCATCAAGTATAATACATAATTTGCATACATTCTAAATACATCCAAATGTGCCCTCAAAATCTCTTTCTCAAAATGACTCAGTTACAACAGAATCTGACACTTTTAGAGCATTTATGTTGTCACCTCTTTCGAATATAGCAAGTCTTAATTTGTGTTTAGTTTAGTATTTTTGCTCCATCTAACCTGTTAGTCTTTTAGTTTTTTAAGCATTTCGCATACATTAGGTCTGGTAATTTTATTTGTTTAGATGTAGCTCAAATTTTGAATCTTTCCTATCCAAAATGTAATGACTAAAATATGTGGTATAGTAAATAATATTAAAACGTTTTGGTTAGACTAAGGTTCCTTTTCGAGGTGAGTCTTGATTTGATGCTCTCAAGTAGCAATTTGGTTGTTTAATGGTCTATTCATGCCCCAACCCTCTTTACATAATATCTTCATAAATTTAATAATATACCTTCGTATAACATGTTAGTACTAAAATTGAATCAAAACCAAACAACTACTATCGATAACTAAGTCATACCTATCTATATTCTAAATTATAGATTGAAGTCTATGTAGACCCAACATGATTCTCATATCCCGCATATAATTATGCTTATAATTTCAACACTTATCCTTTCTAGTTGCTTACCTATGCTCAATTCAAAAAATTTAGACATGTTTTTGGTCTAAGTACCAATCAAAATAAGAAAAAGTTGCTTTATTGTACTTCCTTGTTGTTCATGCCTAACATCATATTCACTATTTCTGAAAAATAATGTTGCTTTTATGATTCCAAATGCACCACGAAGTAGGCACCCAGATGGATTTCAAACTTCAACTTTTACTATTGTACCCCAATATTGAAACCAAGAATATGTTTGTGTAGCACTATATCAAGTGGTTAGCATATTACATACAACGAAACCTGCCTCATGTAGACTTTTGTGCATACCCACACATTCCAAAAGTACATGTCTAGGTATCACAACATTGTAAAGGATACTGCCCCATCATGTAATAGCTTGTTGTCTACAGGGCACTCTTAATCCAAAAAGCCTATAAAATCAGTGACTTTATACATAATACAAGATTCATTCACTAGTCAAAGTACGCAAACTTTGCCTTTTAGTAATCCAAAACCAAATTTTGATTTATTTTAAAGAAACGACTTCTTCAACATTTCACAGTTGGTTTCTAAATATAATATTCTTTCTATGAGTCGAAATATTCTATACAATGAACACTCGTACCACCATCTAGACGTAGTTATCCTTTCTGCTTAATCTCACTTAAACCTACGAAGTGCTTTATAACCAAGTTATGGTGTAATAATTGATTACTTAGCCACTTATCACATAGTTTTCAAATTTTATTTGCATCTCTGTATGTCAAGAATAAGTGGTTATTAGTTTCATCTTATTAACCGCACAAGGAACACTTGGATACAATTGACTATATGACTCTTTTAGATAAATTGTCACAAGTAGTTAACCTATTTTGTAAGACTCTCAACGAACATAGCTAGGTTGTGTGATGCAATTCATAGCCTTGCATGCTTGTTGCTAGTGTTTCTTCTTCTCAATTTTGACTTTGAATGGAGTGAACTTGATGGAGTGCACCAAAATCATGTAGAAAACAATGAGTTAATGTGAAGAGTTGAAGAATTTGGTAGTGAATTTTAAAGTGATGTTAGAACAACAGTTAAGATAACGTCTAGAAAATATCTTGTGTAAGACTCATCTAGAGAGAACCTTGACAAGAGTATAAGTGCTAAAATATTTTGGCAACAATTCAATATACTCATCAAAGTTATTTTACAAGAGGAAAACACCTCTATTTATAGGAAAAACCTTAAGCTAACCTTAACTTTTAAGACAAGTTTCTAAACAACTCTCCAATTAGAGAATGACACATGTCAAGCCATGAATGGAGAGGATCCTCTCCATTGGCAAGGCGACATGTGGCAAGGAGCATGTGAACAATGTGTAGGCATTACCTAAGCCTTAGCTCATAACCTTGGTACTAACTCTCTGTCTCTCTCTTAGGTTAGGGTTTGGCCCAAATACAAGGCACAAAAATTTAAGACAACCTATCGTACTCTTTGGCCCAAATACAAGGCCCAAAATTTAAATTCTTATACTACCTTGTATGGAATAGATTTTCTTGGTGGGACTGTTTTAATTCACTAGGTTGGTTTTTCAACACCTTTCTCACCATAAGTAAATCTCTTCACAAGCTGAATTTCTTCTTTGGACTTTGAACTTTTGTCTTTATTAAGGGAAGACATTCAATCTTCAGTGCTTTCAGTGTCTTCTTCATTAATAGTTATGTTTCTTTTTCTAACAACACTTAGAAGAATAATGTCCTCGTTCAAACAATCTAGAACATTGACATCCCTCTATTTGGAGTTTGAAGATTATTTTCTGTATTTTTCTTCTTTTGTTTTTCTGCATTTTTCTTTTTCTCTCTCTTTTTTGTTTTCTTGTTGTCTCTCGTAATTGGAGGGGTATCCTTCGGTCTTGTAATCATCATAGGAGGAAGACATGCTAGAATAGTCTTTCTTAGAACTGGTATTCCTTTTAAGATGTTACTTAACCCTAATGCACATTTGCACCAAGTCATTCAGATCATTATAGGGTAACAACTCTACCATATCCCAGATCTCATGTCGGATACCACTTTGGAAGCGAGCAATGGTAATTCATCACTCCTCCCATATCCCCATCCTCATTAACAGCAGCTCCATCTTCTGTCAGTATTCCTCAACAATCATATCTTTCTATTGGAGTCAGTGGATCTTGTCTATCAACTCTTTATCATATTATGAGGGTACATGCAGCTTCCATAGGATTAATATTAACTCATTCCAATATTGAATTTGGGGATAACAGTGGAGTTGATTATCCTTCACCAGAGCCATCCACCTGTACATAGTCACTCCTTGAAAATTAAGTGTTGCTAGAGATACTTTCTGCTTCTTGCACACTTGATGACATTCAAACAATTGTTTGACCTTCATCTCCCAATCTAAATAATCATCCACACTTTCTTTTCCAAATAAAGGAGGAATGTCTACTTTTGGCTCTTTATGATGATGATGCCTAGTCATATGTTGTCTAAGAAGAGGTTGCTATAAATCATGGTTATGATGGTCACTCTCTAAAATTTCTTCATTTACTTCCTTTGAATAGATTTATCAGAAAAGATGTACTCAAATGTTTCTTTATCCGAAGTGTTGACTCCTTCTATCTTCTAATCTTTTTGATCTCTTTGTAGTATAAATTTGGTGGTCCTTTTTCTATTATTTGTCCTTTTAAGAAAAACTAATTTTGTTTACCAAAGCAAGAGGTGTTAAACTTTTTCGTTTTAAAAAAGGTATGTTTAACTATTTCTTGGAGAGTTATTTTATATACCGACATTCTATTGAGGTACTATGAGAGGTATTGGATTTTTAGAACATTTGAAACTCTTTTTTTTTTCAAAAATCTAAATCACAGTTTCCTCTTAAGTTTGAAGCATGGAGAAACTTGCTTTATTTGTACTCTTTTTGCATATCTACCTTCATACATGTAAAAGCTTACTCTTGTGGATAAGAAAGAGAGAAACTTGTTTGTTTAGATAAAGAATTTTTATAGCAAAAAGACTTTTTCAGACATGTAAAAATTTCTTCAATTAGTCTCTCTTTCTAATATGCTTTGTTAAGATGAGGCTTAGAGATGTAAGCTATATTTTAATAACTTAAGCTTTTTATACAATGATTATTTCTCAACTTTTCTCATAAGCACATATGTAAACTTCTACCAACCTAGGATAATTAGACGAAACTTGTACAATTTATTCTTTTGAATGGAAAACAAGATGATCTAATCATTTGAAAATGAACTTTCCACAAAATTACAACTCGAAGGGAATCAGAGAGTCTATACTTGTTCCTTGGATAAATACTTTGTTTCTTTTTAAGATCTTATAAGTTAGGATGTATATTTGTTTTTACCATGTCTTGCTATTTGTGACTATTTGTGAGCTAATTTCATTGTCTGGCTTCTTTTCCAAAAAAAAGTGTTTTTGGTGTTTGTATCGGATACTTTTGTGACCTAATTTACTTCTAAGGGGTTAAAACACTTCTAGGTCAGGAGAGTTAGTGGTTCTTGTAGCTTTAACTCATGTCCCAAAAGATATTGGAACATTGATGTTTGGTGTGAGTCTTCTTAAGGATAGATTTATGAGATAATCTATGAAAAGTACACTCAAGCTTCAAGATTATTCTTTGATCTTGTGTTAGTTTTGAAGTCTACCTTGAGCTTATAATCTCATACTCTTTTACTTCTTTATTGGACATTTTGGTTTATCTTTGTAATGCTCCTTTCTTCTGACATTCATTAATGCTTATCAGATGAAGTGAAGGATCTGTTCAATGTTCATTTATTTTCTCTTCATTATTCAATTGAGGAACGTTGTTGTTGATCAACAATTTCTTATTTTCTTATAGATGATGTGATAATATGATATGATTTTCGTCTTATCAAAATCAGTTTCATGCTTTGTTGGTTTGAGCATTTAATAAAAAATTCAAGGTGTTGAGCTTTTGTTATAACATTAAGGATCTAATAGAATCTACAAAATATTAACACTTTGACTTTTTCATATCAAATGTGTCACCACCATCTCACCATAGCTCCAAAGTTCATGACGTTTGCAACCCAGCATAATATGGATGAGTGATTACATCCAGTTGAATCAAGTTTAGATGATTTGCATACAAATTTGTTCGTAGTGGATCTTAGAACACCAACTTTACCGTGTGCTAACATGCAATCTTATCACCTAGAGGATTGCAAAAATGAAGCTGGAAAATCCTTTGGTAGTGCCTATAAATGTTGGCGTCCAAAAAAAATTATCTAAATAACACCCATCATGACGAAACCCAAGACAAAATAGAGGTTGCACTCTATGTAACATTGGACACCATTATGGAGACTAGATGTGATGGAGAAATTTTTTATTTCAAATTGAATTTAATGCACTTAAATATAGTAGTAACTAACACAATTTCAAATTATATAACAAAAGTATGCATAATGTGACATTATTATTAATGCATGACAAATTGTTTTGCAATGCATAACCTCCTTTTTTATCAATTCAAAATATTAGTGTAAATTGCATCAATGATGCACAAGCTCTTGTGACGTTATTATACATGTTTTAAGAATCCTGGTCCAAATAGTTCTCCCTTGTAGTACAAATGAACAATTGATATTCTCTTCACTAATGTATAATCATGATTACACTAATAATTTCAATAATATAGGTATAATCTAACTTTACCCAAAAATAAATTATGAATGTAGTTTGTAAGCAATCTAAAAATTAACTTAAAAATTTATTTTAATGTGATCACATATTACAATATTGAGATAAGGTACACAACTTATGTTTTGTAATAGATATTGAAGTAAAATTAAATTGTTTGTTCATATAAAAATTTACATACATAATCTTTGGTTGCATGGTTCTAATATAGAGGATAATGAATCTCTCACACCCACACAAATTCACTTCTTCAAGTTCATCTATTCATCAAAACAAAGCAATAATATTATAAGAAAATGATAGGTTTTAGAACTTGAACTTTTTTTATATAAATTATATAACTAAATATGCAAAAATGTTTATTTAGGTAGTTTAAAAACAAAAATATATAGAAAAATTTCAAAGAAAACATTTTTTAAATAATTAAATTAAATATTAAAATTGATATTTTTCCTACGATTTTATTAAAATACATAGTCGATGGGTGAATACAACCTCCGTTAATTACATACATTCTTAGATCTTTTAATAATTCAATTAAATAATTGCTCCTTAAATAGGAATTCTGATTAATTTTAATTTTTTTATTCATAAATAATATCTTTTCAATGAACTATATTTATATAAGAAAACCAAACCAAACAACGTTTCACTTAAAAAGAGAAATTAAGCTAAAAACAATGAAATTTGACAAATAACTTTGAAGTCATAATTTTATCTTTAACTTAAAATTATTTTAAGTTAAAAAAAGGTTAAGCCAAATGCGCCCTAAAATACGATAAAATAAGTCATGATAAAGATAAATTACTTATAAGGTTTACGAAAGTTTCAACACACTTTTAAAAGGAAAAGTCACAATTAATGTAGTCAAAGTCATCTATAGCAATCAGAAATATAGAGACCAATTTCATATCAAAACAAAATCTAACCAACTTCTTCTAGAAATCATATTCGTAAGTATTTTATAAAAGTAAGAAAAAATAATAATTTATATTTTTCATGAACAGATTATCTCATGTTAGTTAAAGTTAAAATTTTAAAAAAGTTGATATAAAATAGCTTCTATATATTAATTTATTTATACATTTATTTTAATTTATAAATAATTTTTTTTTCATGTTAGTTTATAAAAACAAATATCCAACTAGTTATTTACGTGAAATTCACACCTAAATAGAATACACTTATTGCAACATTTTTTAAAGCCATTAACCAAGTGAAGCCAAATTATAGGTTGTTGTGACAAGTCTTTTCAACAACAATCTCGTGGTGCTATAATTAGAGCCACGTGTATGCTTTGTGTCAACATTATCATAAACTTGAATGAACGGTTCTTTTCATACTACTTTTTATTTTCTTAAAAGAAATAAAAGGTTCTTATTGGTATTGTATTGGACTTGCTCTTAGAGCAATCATTTACCATTTACTTTAGCTTAGTGGATGTTAAACTATCTTTAGTATACATTTCATGCATGATTTAGTTATGTTGATGTTTTAATAGCACTTTTTTATCATTATATCTAATTTAATTATCACTTAAACATAGATGATAACACGGGTTTGGCTAAGTAGACCAACTCACACTCATCATCCAATTGATAGGATGAAAGTGAAAATTTTAATACACTATCGAGTCAATCTAAACAGCTAAAAAATAAAATTTAAATTATATTAAAACCGTAAGTTTAAAATTCTTGCTGTACAATTTTTTTAAGAATTTATTTATTTTTTAAAACAAATGAAAACATGTATTTACTATTCTTAGTTTATTTTATAAATTTAAATTTTCTAATACTTAGAAAAATAATATTAAACTGAAATTTAAACTAAATTACTTCCTTTATCAAATTTGTTTATCTGAATAATTTCG
>Ga0099824_1008459_pt1 | contig 13147 bp, 11 predicted proteins | sample SiratrowhiteBW_FD_76837 | JGI IMG/M metagenome (GOLD analysis project Ga0099824, IMG submission 76837) | Root nodule microbial communities of legume samples collected from California, USA - Siratro white BW | ecosystem: Host-associated > Plants > Roots > Nodule | place: USA: California... | reverse complement strand
TATAAATATATAAATATATATATATATATATATATATATATATATATATATATATATATATATATATATATATATATATTTTCTTTTTTTTCTATTTTCTATTTTCCATGACAGGGAGAATGTGGTGCTTATAAAGTATTTACTTTCTCATTCTCAATCATTCTTCTTATATTTTTTCTATTTAGTATTTTAAGTATGAGAATGCCTGATATGTACATACAATTATGTGTCATCATATCCTTATATCCTTGTTTTGTATTATCAAACTTTTGGTGAGAAAGTTGATCTTTATTGTTTAGAATATCGGTTGAGGATTATTTTATAATTTTAACTGATGCAGGATAGTGCTCAATTTTATCACTCTTATTTATGTAATGATAAATTGTGCATTTCAGCCAAAGGAACTCGATTCCAAGTTTTCTACTTGGTTATTGTTCATCTTGAACTAAAGCTTTTTTTTATTATTATTTATTTCTCTTAAATGTTTGATTCATTTCCTGATTTGGTAAGATATCAGTATCTGCTCATAATTTTGGCATTGATGTTTCAATTTTGTTATTTTTTTTTAATGTTTTTGAATTTTTTTTCGATTTGACATGAATTAATAGTTTTCTCCTGACACTTCATAGGTTTTCGTTTTTTCTTTTATATTGTTGAAGCAATTTAGTTTTTCATTGGTTACTTGAGTTCATGTGAATTGGAATTGATTTGTATGTATATTTTTTTTTCTTTTTCTCTCTCTTTTTTCTTGATTTTTGTATGTGATTATTTTGAACAATTTATTTAGTTTTTTCTATTGAATTGATTGAAGTAGAGATGATTTTATTAATACATACATGATAATTAGATAGGAACATAACTTGATGTGTTTAGTTTTGGTTTCTGGATTTCTAACTCTTAAATGTATGATGTTGAAATGAAGTTTAGGAGTGTTGAGCTAAAATAGTTAATAATAAATAGTGATACGAGTTTTAGATTGACAATAAGTACCAAAAGTTGCAATTTCTTTTCGAATTTTATGTTTTATTTGTCAAAGAAATCAAATAGGGTTTGTTGGACCTAACTTTTTTTGGTTACCTTGATCTAAATCATGTTAATCTAAATCATGTTAGTTAAAATTAAGAGTTAACTCGTAAAATTACTTTATTTTTAAACTTTATTTTTAGACTTATGCAAACTCAACATTAAATTGTCTTTAACCTCTTGTAACCATCTCCAAATCAAAAGGAGGATGAGGATGCTTTTATTCTACCACTTCTATGTGAGGATCATCTAGATAATATACTTGATGAATGAGATGGAGAAAACCATGAGAGAAATCTATCATTATATCTTTTCTAGTAAGTCAATTTTCAAGTTATGTTTATTTATTTTTTTTATAGGAAATTAAGATGAATAATCAAGCTATCAAAGAAGATGAAAAAAAAACCATTATGAAAAAAAACCATTATCAAAATTAGGAAAAACTCTTAGTGGAGGAAAAAATATGATCAATTGCAGTTTATGTGATTTTTCATTCAATGAATCTTACAATAGGGTAAGAGCTCATTTATTACAAATTAAGGAAGAAGGAGTTAGAAGTTGTCCAAAGGTAAGTTCGTCAAAACTTGTTGAGTTTAAAAAACTAGACAATGAAGTAACATTGAAAATAGAGATTTTGAAAAAAAAAAAAGATCCCTCTACCAGTATCTGATGAAGGAAATCAAACAAATAAGGGTCTCAGATTAAAAGGTCCTTTGGAGACTTCTTTCAATATTCAAGCCAGAGATACTCTTGATTGTGAAATTGCGAGGATGTTTTATTCTTCAGGTTTACCATTTCATTTAGCAAGAAATCCTTACTAGAAGTATATTTTCATATGCAGTTATTACTTCTAATCTTAATGGATATGTACCGCCAACATATAATAAATTAAGAGGTCATTTACTTTCAAAAGAGAGAAGTCACGTAGAAAACCTTTTGCAACCTATAAGAAACTCATGGAGTCATAAAGGGGGTGACAGTTGTTAGTGATGGGTGGAGTGATTCCCAAAAAGGGCCACTTGTAAATTTTATAGCTATCATTTAGAGTGGACCAATGTTTTTAAAGTCAATAGATGCATATGGTGATATAAAAGACAAAGATTTATTGCTAGACACATGAGAGATGCAATTATGGAGGTTGAGTCGAATAATGTGGTACAAATCATAACTGATAATGCAACTGTATGCAAGGTCGTGGGTATGGTCATAGAAGTAGAATTTCCTTCAATTTATTGGATTCCTTATGTAATGCACACCTTGAATCTTGTATTGAAAAATATTTGTGCAGCAAAAAATATGGAAAGGAATAAGGTTGCTTATGATCAATGTTCTTGGATCTCACAAATTGCTGATGATGCCACCTTTATTTAAAATTTTATTATTGGGCATTCTATGAGGATATCAATGTTAAATAGGTTCAACTCATTGAAGTTGCTTTTTGTTGCTTCAACAAGATTTGCTTCAACAATAGTCATGCTAAAAAGGTTTAAAAGTTTGAAAAAAAGATTTCAAGAGATGATTATTAGTAATGAATGGTCCTCTTACAAAGAGATGATATGGCTAAGGCACAATCGATAAAAGAAACTTTGTTGAATGATAATTGGTGGATGAATGTAGATTGCATACTTGCTTTTACTACTCCTATTTAGGATGTTCTTAGAAAAATGGGTACTGATATAGCTACTCTTCCACTTAGTATATGAAATGTGGGATTCAACGATTGAAAAGGTGAGAAAGATCATATTTCAACATGAAAGAAAGATAGAAGTTGAACATTCATCATTTTCCGAGATAGTAAACTCAATATTAATTGATCATTGGACCAAGAGTAGCACATCTCTTCATTTTCTTGCTCATTCTTTAAATCCAAGATAATGTTAAATTATTTTATGATTATATTTGTTGTGTTTATCTTATTTATATTATTATAAATTGATAATATTATGTTAATTTATGTTTATATAATGTTGTAGATATTATAGTCATGAGTGGTTAAGTGAAGATTCACACAAACTTGCTCCACATCAGGATGTCGAACTTACTCATGAGAGGAAGAAATGTTTTATGAGATACTTTGATGATCCATATGTAAGGAGACAAATAAATATAGAATTTGCAAACTTTTCGGATGGAAGAGAAGGTTTTGACGATGTTGACTCTTTAAGAGATAGAGGTGAAATGGATGCAAAAATATGGTAGATTGTTCATGGAGCTCATGCACCAACACTTCAGAAAATACCTCTTAAGCCACTTGGACAACCATGTTCTTCTTCTTGTTGTGAAAGGAATTTGAGTATTTACTCTTTTGTACATTCTTTGAAAAGAAATAAGATGACACCTAAAAGGGCGGAAGATCTATTATATGTCCATAGCAATCTTCGCCTTCTCTTAAGAAACTCCTCAAAATACAAAGAAAAGGATATTGCGGTAGATGACTTTTCATTGGATGACAACGAAATTCTTGAAATTTCCAGCTTCTCTTGATGAACTAAAATTAGAAATTATATTTTTTAACGAGGATGAAACGTAGAAGGTGTCCTATAATTTTCAATTTAGCCGTTTCCGCGTGTTGTATCCATATCCGTATCCAGGCTTTATAGGTAAATACTACATCGGTTTGGGGCCACAATCAATGTAGTATCTCCTCCCTAGTGTTCTCGAGATTGATATTTTACATCGGTGATTTATCAACCAATGTAGTATATGCACATACTATATCGGTTCTAGAATTGATATACAAAGTCAAAAACTTTCTATATGGCATGCATCAGCATCGGTTCAGAAACTGATGTAGAATGTATTCTAGAACCGATGTAAAATAAATTTTTTTTACTAATGTGAAACCTTTCTTTCCTCCCATAAATCCAAAAAATATGAAGAACTAATTTTAAGTTTAGTCTCATATAATAGTTAATTTTGTGTCATTGAAGGTAATGTAGGTTAAGTGGATCACTTACTTTTGAACTATGAAGAAAATTATTACAGTAGCTTTTTCATTACAAATTAATGCTTTTTATCGGTTCATTGGAAATAAATGTGTCTATATTACTCTAAGTTTGAAAAATAAATTTACTGATTTATTCTAAAGATTAAATTTCTCTCAATGATTATTTTCTATTTAGAAGATTGAAATGCGAGTGACTTAGACCAAAAGAGGTTGGTCCTGTCATAAAATTTTCAACTGAAGATTTGCATATCCAGCTTGAGCTTTATGTCGTTCAAAGAGATCTTGAAGTGCTTCAACAAATTGACTGTGTACTTTCACAACCTAAAACCAAATATAAGGAAGTTAAAATGCATGTTTGAATTGTCACTGAAAAATGCTGCAAAATTCGTTCCAATGTATATCAACAATAATTTGTTGATAGTTTGAAAGAAATTTTAATGAATGAAAGAGGTGTGTTAAAGAATGTTTTACCTGCTCTATTGTTGGTTCTGAATTTTTCTCTAGCTCAATTGGTCTACCCACCACGACATACAATGGATTTTTGAATGGTATAGGAGATCTGAAGACAAGAGTGATCAATGAGAAATAACCAGTTTAAAACTTTCTAAAAATAAATTATTCAACATGAAAAAGAGAGAGCGACACCCACCCATAAATTCCCCAAAAAAGTAACGGAGTGATCTTCATAAACCTAGCAAGTTTCTGAATTAACTTCCCTGGAACTTTCCACCACTTGTAGGAGTTTGTCTGCATATAAAGACATGGAAATATAATAAATTAGTTTCTATATTAAAAAATAAATCTTCTAATTTATACATATACATTTTTAATCTATTTTAGTCCTTGGATGAAAACTAAAAGAAATAATATTAGTACCTGACCAAAGCAGAAAACTGGAACAAGGGGTACACCCATCTCCATTGCTACCCGGACAAATCCTCTTCTTTCCTTAAGAAACACAATCTAAAAAATGTATACTTTCCTATTATACCATTCCCCCATTTGAATTTTGAAATATGCTTGATAATAAACATTGTTGAAGAAAAGAAAAAGAAGTGTACCTCACAACAGGGATCCAAAAAGAGTGTTTCTCGTAGTCCACCAGGTACAACAATGACACTGTGACCAGATTCCAAGGAGGAAATGAAATTTTTCTTTGTCACTGCCGTAAATCCCAACCATGTCCATATGTGTCTCAAAAATGGTATATAGAAAATCTGTCCGTTAAATGTAATGAGAAGAAATTAGCATTGAATCATTGTTAACTTTTATCACTTCAGAGTCTAAGGTAGAAGAACCCTTACGGCGCTGCTAGCAAGAAATTTTGTTTTTGCAAGGGGCATCATACCGCTGTTGTCGGCAAGTGCAAGCATGCCAACTGGAAAAACTGAGTGTGGTTCATAGCCAAACACTGCACGGATAGGGCCATGCTCCTTTTAGCAATTACTATCAATCATTTCATGACAAACATACTAACCAAAAGGGGAATAATCATCACAGTTCACCAATCTTGACTTTAATATTCTCATAATAAATTTACACTAAGAAAGATAAGAGAAGGTTAAGGATTGTAATACACTTAAAAGGGAATAAGCTTTGTTATAAGTATCATAAAAGAAAATTTTCTACGTCGCTAGACTTAATTAAATTATGAATATTTTCCCCAAACAGCAGCGGTAATTTTTTTGGTATGGTTTAAAATGGACAAAAAAATTTATTTATTAAAATATACAAATCATACTAAAGAAATTGTATCAGTTAGGAACTATTTCAATTAACGTGAGAAGAAATTGTCTCTGCCTCGTACCATTTTCTTATAAATGTAGAAATTGTGTCAGAGACGCATGACCCTAAATTTTGCCAAATACAAATTGTTCCAAAACTTCCAAAAAAAAGTGAAGTAATGCCAAAAGAATATGTTGTGTCATCAAAAGAAAGTGAGGCAATTAATGTAGTAACTAAGGATTTAGAATTGTGAAATGGAAGTTCCAAAAAAAAGTGAAGTAATGCCAAAAGAATATGTTGTGTCATCAAAAGAAAGTGAGGCAATTAATGTAGGAACTAAGGATTTAGAATTGTGAAATGGAAGCGGTCCATTTTACGCGTTTCTAGGGACAAATTCTTCCTCCAACCCCATACTTTCTTATTGGGCTTCCATTTAAAATTTTACTTCCACAATTACTTTTATAAAAATTATCTAAATATCTTTATTTTATTAAGCAATTTTAAAATTTTTGGTAGGACATCCGGATGAGGTCATCTTGTTCTTACTTTTTAAAATTTGAAAATCGGACGGGATAACGTCCGGTTCACAAATTGTTACCCGGATGAACTGGATGGGGGTGCCATCCGGTTTGTAAGTTGTGAACCGGACGTCACCCCATCCGGTTGTCATAAGGTAAAAAAATTGCAAACCGGATGGTGGTGGGTGGACCTCATCCGGTTTGTAATTGTAAATTTGTGAACCGGATAAGGGTGTATCCGATTCACATGAGGAGTTGGTTAGCTGTTACCTATCACCAACCTAATTAAATTAATGTAGTAGAAAGTAAAAAAGAAATGAAAAGTCTCTTCTTTTATTAATGTAGTTGAAAGTAAAAAAGAAATGATTCCTAAAACTAAATTAATTTAATTAAGGAAAATGAAGAGTCAAAGAAACACTCTTCCTGAAATGCAGCAGAGGAGACTCTTCTTTGACTCTTCATTTGCCTTAATTAAAATGCAGCAGGAGAGAGGAGAGACTCTTCATGGGTTGCATTAAATTTTAATTAGATGGTGATAGGTAACAGCTAACCAACTCCTCTTCTGCTCCTCACCAACCAATCTGTCACAGTACAGTTTAAAAAAAATTGAAAAAATGTGAACCAGATGACACCCTTATCCGATTCACAAATTTACAAACTGGATGAGGTTCACCCACCGCTCATCAGGTTTGTAATTTTTTTACCTTATGACAATTGGACGGAGCGGCGTCCGGTTTACAATTTACAAACCGGATGACACCCCATCCAGTTTATCCGGATAACAATTTGTGAACCAGACGTTACTTCGTTTGATTTTCAAATTTTAAAAACTGAGAATCGAATAGTCTTATCTCAATGTCCTACTAAAAATTTCAAGATTATTTAATAAAATAAGAATATTTAAGTAATTTCAAAGATAATTGTAGAATTAAAATTTTATATGAAATGAAGGAAGAGGATACGGGGGTGGAAGGAGAATTTGTCGTTTATAGGAAGAAAATTAAATGTACATGCGGTGCATGAAACAGGAGAGGACAGAGCACATTACCTGGCTGACGTGACGTTTGAAAATGAGGTAAAAAAATGCTCAATGCAGAATTTGAAAGGACTGTCTCATAGGTTACATTAAATATGTGAAAAAATATCGTAAACAAATTCTAATATATAATAAATAAATATTATAATATGTGAAATAAATAAACGTTAACATATACTTTTAATTCGGTACTATAAGATGCTTTCAAATTACAGATGATTAATAAATTTTGTATAAGAATTCTGTCAAGACAGTAAGTGTCCTATAGTCAGAGAAAAAGATATGTTCAGAGGTTGGATAGATACAAACCATAAGCACGATTAGGAAGAAAGGCTTTTGGTTGTTCTACGTGAAGCTTTATGGGAAAATAGGAGCAAATGTGCTTGCACATGAATCTGAAATTTAGCCAAAAGAAAATTTCCCAGATAATTAGTTTTAAAGTACTGAAAAGAAAAAGAAAAAGAAAAAGAGAAAAAGAAAGATATACTTGGACAATTTTCGACCAAATATGCTGTTGTGGTCCACAGGAATGATGAGGAAGACGAAGAGCAAACCAAAGAGCCTAACATGAAAATTGAGAAAGCGGTTGATGAAGAAATTGAAGTAAAATGTTGTGGATATAAGAGAGATGAAGAAAATAAGACGAACAAGAGCGCTTTGGAGAGAGGAAGGAAGAAGGTGGCGAAGAGTATGAAGATGATGTTGAAATGAATGGCTCCAAGGTACAGCGCCAGTGCTGGAACAGACTTGAAGATGGTGCATGATTCAGCCGACAGTTTCCCCATGCTTGTCCTTTCAAGTGTGGTGGTTGGTTATATGAATTAGGCATTGCCCATTCCACATTCCACAACCCTATAAATAGGAGACTGTAAAGGAAATGGAAAATGACTTTCATGTCCCTTATCTCTTTCAATCATAAATATCATGCACGTCCTTCAAGATGGAAGAAGAAGAAGTTTCATCTCTTGTCTAACATGAAAGGTCAAATGGATGAAAGTGAAAGACCTCTTAGCAACCATTGAACTTTCTTCATGTTAAGGTACATAATGATATGGTATTCTGTCAATTTTCAACTAATTCATACTTTCCAGAATTATACGCTGCGTCATGAAACATAAGACTTTCAGTTACAAAAATAAAAATTTATTTTTTTGCTTTAAAAATATATATTTATACTAAAATTAAATAAAACAGAGAGTGTCTTTTTAAAAAACTGTAAAAGGTATACAAATAAAATGACATGATGAAACCTATACAAATGTGAAATTAGAATATCGTACAATCTAATAAAAGTGATGCAAAAATTATAAGAAAAAAAGTTGATTAGATATCAATTTTTAGTTATCAGAATGAAATAATTATTAACTGACCATATTCGATTTTAATAATAGTTAAATTTAGTGACTAATTAAGTCAAATAATTAGTATCTAATATTAGTTATCAAAGTTTTACTGACTTATGTCATTAGATTCTAAATATACCAATTTAGAATTTAATGACATAGGTAATTACAACTTTCGTATCTAATGTTACATACCAATTATTTAACTTAATTGGTCACTAAATTCAATCATTACTTCTATCTTATAGTTATTTAGCCATCAAAATTTAATTTAGTGACCATTTTAAGTAACAATTTTATTTGGTAGCTAAATATTGATTTCTAAATAGTTTTTTTCTTGTAATGAAAATCTTATATTAAGAAAATAAAAAAGATATTTTTTTTCTCAACAATTAAATAAAATGTTAATTAGAGTGGGAGTCTCGTAAAACTTTTGAAATGGGAAAAATTAAATTAAAATTATATAAAATGAGTTCGGTCGTTGTTTTTTTTTTTTTTAAGTTACAAAAACTCAAACCTATGATGATCCTCACGTGTCGGTGCATAAAGAGTAGTTTGATTTGATTCAGAAAAACAAAAAAATTTTACACATAAAGTACAAAGCACAGTTCAATTTGAATCTAAGAAAACAAATTAGGAGTTTGTTGTTGAATTCACATAATTATGTTCAATTCATTTTTTAACATCCTATTATTTATTGTTTGTATTCAAATTAAAGAGTTTAAAGAATAATACACGGTTTAAACACATACTTATTAGATCAACATATGTATTGAATCAAATAATTGCATAAATCACATAATTACTTTTTCTCCAAATGAGTTAATTTCTTTTACTAAAAAAATAATTATTAAAATGAGTAAATTGTACTAGTTTAACACAATTTTTATACGAGGAAATGATGCCAATTAAGTATGATTTCACTTAGCCATAAAAAAAAAAAAATATCGTGGAAGGTAGACACGATTTTTTTGTTAATTTAAAAATCGTCAAAAGACATTGTGATAGTGTGTATCAAAGAACGGAAGAAAAAAAATAAGAAGAAAATTAAGATTTTTGAAATGACTCACATAATACTTAACTTGGTCTCATAAATCAGATTTCTCACTTAATTAGTGAAATCTGTCCACTTCTGACAATTTTCATATTAACAAATAAATACCTGCCTCTTACAATTTCTTTCCTTTTCATATTAACAAATGAATAACTGCCTCTTATAATTTCTTTCCTTTGTAAATAAAATCGTACATGATTTTTTCATATAGAAATTGGGATAGAATGACACAATTAACCTATTTTAATAGTTAAGTAATTTTTTTATTATAAACAATATCAAAACAAATTACCTATGAGAAAAAAAAAAACCACAATTCAGTGTATTATACCGAAATTTGGTCCCAGGAAGTTAAATTCTAATGGTAGTATTCAAGGAATTGCATAATTGCATTGAAATAGATTGGAATGAGAAATTGAAATCTAACTTATATTTTACTTGCTTAGAAAAAAAGAGAAATTGAAGAAAAATATTTGTTAAAAATATTTTTTGATAAATTATGTATAAATAATTAATATTATTAATCCAAATTTCATTTAAATATTGATAATAAGGTTTATAAGAATTTAATATAACTTAATATTAAATTTTATTTATAATTATTTGTTTAATAGAAAAAATTATTATTAACAATTTATATAAAAATTTAATAACACATAAAATAAAGGAAATTTTAATTTTGTATTTAAATAATCAATTAATTTAACAAATTAACATTGAAGAAATAAAATTTAATATCGAAAGTTTATTAAGTTATTTATATAACATTTTGAATAATATATATATATATATATATATATATATATATATATATATATAGATAGATAGATAGATAGATAGATGTGTGTAGTTAATTCTCACTTATTAATTTAACTTAATAATTATTTTTAAATTTTGATGAAAAGAAAATCATTATTGTCATAAATGATAAAAAGATATTTTTTATATTTTAGAATTTAATATAAGTTAAGAAAAAATGTTGTAATAATTTAACTTTTAATAAATTAATAAAAATTGTTATTAATTGTAATTTACACACAAAGTTAGTATAAGATTATTTTTTAAAATAATAAATAGTCTAATTATTTTTAAAAATATTACATTTTAATTTCCAAATAAATAAAAATTAAATTTTAATACTCAATATTCAAATTTTTAAAATATAAACAAAAATAATAAATTTTTTAATAATTGAATTAGTTTTTAACAATATAGAATTATAATCACATAATAATATAATTTTATTTAAAAAATTAAAATTTATTTATATAATAAAATTTATATTTTAATGTCATTTTACAATTTTAATCCAATAAATTGGTTTAAAGTCAAATCTTTTAAAAATAAAATTTTATTAAATACCAATTTTTTTTATTAGTTACCAACTATATTATAAATTAGTTTTATCAAATGTATCGTTATCTCAATAAAAAAAAATATTTACCTTGGTTTTTTAATTGTCTCTTACTTCTTCGTAGTCAAACAAAATTAAGAAAAACTACAAATTAAGTAAGGGTAAAAATGTAATTTGGAAGAATTATCACTTTTCTCATTTTATATTTTCAAATCTAATACATTTTTTTTTATTTTTTTTATCATCTCTCACTTCAATCAATCAACCTAACTTTACACTCCGTTACCTACTTCTTTCAATTTTTTATCTTCCAACAACTTAGTTCCAATAAAATAAGAGCTAAAAAGTAATTACAAATCAAAGTATATATAATTTATTATATATTAATAATATTTTCACATGTCAAACGTGATAGCCTTTATATATAAAATATATATGGGATGACACCACCAAACTTTTTAATCTTCTGAAGAAAATAATTACACTTTATTAATTAATTGTTAAGAGTCTGTAAGAATATAATTGTCACGGAAGTATTATTGTTAATAGGGACTTGTAACAAGCGACATGCATCCATAGTCCACTTGTTGTCCAAAAGTAATTTATGCCCCACTTTCAACTGTTTTAGTACTTTTCCAGTGCTGGTTCACCTCTCTGCAATAAATAAATTCAAGTATATCAATGACATTGATTTAAAGTTATACTGAACATATAAATTATAATTTTAAATATTCAATCATTTATTTTTAAATTTTATTAATTTTCAAACTTTTTTTTATTTCTTTTACCTTTTTAAGTTAATTATAATTATTTTTTGATAAAATAATAGCATTGAGACTGTAACAACCTAGAAAATCTATCATCTGAGTAAAAGTGGTAAAAGTGGAATGAACATTTGATTATTATATTATTAAATTGAAAACACGTATTTATAGGAAAAGTTAGTAATCAAGTCTCATTCCCACTTGAGCCACCATCTCTCTAAAACCTCTGACCTCCCTTTTCTCTGACTTCTCTCTAAGACCTCGCGTCTGTCTTCCATCAGTTTCTCGAGCGGAGCCCACCATTGGACTCGTGGCGGAGAACAGAGCAAGTCTATTTGATCAGAATCTCCAATAGAGTAACTTCGTTTTCTGCCTCTTCTCTTAGAGTCAGTTTTAGGTTTTCGCTTTCCTCTGTTTACTGAGCTTGCATGTGACCTCTGAGCCATCAGACGGTGGCTCTGTGAGCTTAGCTTCATAGTCTGTTAGTCTGATCGTTGATTAAAGGTCCTTTAATGCAGATTCGAGTTCCTGAGGACCATAGGCTATTGAGATTGTTATAGAGAATTTCAAATGCAATTCAGGTAAGGGAGCTAACCTTAGTGCTTGTTTGATTTACAAATTTAAGTCTTGAATAGAGAAGTTAATGATGGTAGTAATTTTACAATTTGTATCTGGTAAAGTTTCCTGCAGGTCTGAAATGTTGAATTGAATGTTGCATGTATGAGATAGTTGTGTGAAAATTGATGATATGTTGATATGTTGAATAGATAATTTGTGTTAGGGTAGATCATTCATCGTGTATGTGGCTTGATTTTTACCCAATTTAGTCATCTGAGGCATGCATGGTAACTCTGATACAGTGAATTATGTTGAATTTTCTGCATAATTCGCCCAGGCGACATCATCTCGCCCAGGCGGGAATGGTTTCGAGTAGCAAGTATACTCTCTGGACTGTTTTCGCCCAGGCGGGAAATTACTCGCCCAGGCGAGAAAGTAGTTCGCTCAAGCGAGGGTACAGTCGCCCAGGCGAGGAAGCCCCTGGAGCAAGTGTACTCTCTGGAGTACTTTCGCCTAGGCGAGAAATCTTTCGCCCAAGCGAGGAGGTATTCTCGCCTAGGCGAGAGTATTTTCGCTCAGGCGAAAATAGACCTTGCTCTCTGGACTACTTTCACCCAAGTGATAAATTTTTCGCTCAGGCGAGGGGTATTTTCGCCCGGGCGAAATTGGTCTCGCCCAAGCTAAATTTTTTTTTTTTTTTTGGGCTTTTTGTTTCTGAATGTTTAGCTCTTTGGAATGCAATGTATGTATTTAGTAAAACCAATTAATTGATAATTTAAGTTTAATTATATTGATAGTTTAGTGATTTCTTTAAATGTTGAGATT
>Ga0099824_1008455_pt1 | contig 13151 bp, 6 predicted proteins | sample SiratrowhiteBW_FD_76837 | JGI IMG/M metagenome (GOLD analysis project Ga0099824, IMG submission 76837) | Root nodule microbial communities of legume samples collected from California, USA - Siratro white BW | ecosystem: Host-associated > Plants > Roots > Nodule | place: USA: California... | reverse complement strand
TATATATATATATATTTAAAAAAAACTAACTAATTGATTTAAATAATAAATGCAAATGGCATAGAAATAATTAATATTATAATTAGCTATAGTAAAATTAAACAATTTTTATACTTTTTATTTTGAAAAATATTTTATATTCTTTAATTTTTTTTATTTTTTCCCTTTTTAAAAAAAAAACTATTATATTATTATTTTTTAAGAACTATTTTATTTTATATTTAAAAAGATTAGAAAAGTGGATGGAATTGAAAAAAAAAAGCCACAACCAAAAATCAATTGAATAATTTTTTTTTCTTTTTGTAATAGTAATAAATTAAAAATGTGGGATTAAAACCTACATGTCTTGCCAATAATGGGTTTAAACCGCGGCAATCACCGACAGTTTGAATAAGGAATTCTTAGCTTTTAGGTTTTGTTTTTTGGCATTGTCGCGAAATGAGGCTATGGCAAAAACAGTGGCCTCTAAATAATGTGAAAAATCAAGAAAGTGTCGAGCAGTAGCCCTCACACCCAAAATTGAATAAAGAGACATACTTATGGCAACATCTCCAAGTATAATACAAAACCAGAATTACAGTGCCAATTTATTTACAACAACCAATATAAAATTACTAATATTTATGATTTAAACTTTCAACAGATAAAAAACACACCGAGCAAAGACAAACACAACAATAACTTATAAAAACCAACAAAGTAAGAACAAACATAAAAATGACAGTCACATGAGGACGAAATTATCAAGACGTACCAGTTGAAGACCAGCTTTAACAAAATCAGCTCCTTCTTACTTGTTTAAGCTTTCGAGTTTCCAGTACCTTTTGCTCCTTCTTTCTCCAATGACTCCAAACGCACAGTAATTTTCAAGCACTGTAATTTTTTCTCTCTCTATATTATTGTGTGTCTCGTGCCAGCCCACTATTCCCTATGTATATTTCTATAGATACTCTTCAACTTCTTTCTTTTTTTTAATTCAAATTCTCCTCCATTAATTCCTAATTATTCCCACTTAATTATAACTTCAAAAACTGCTAATTGACTATTGCTTTTAATTCAAACTTAAATCTATTAATTCCTAATTATCCCACTTGATTATGATTTCTGCAACTGCTAATTGGCTATTGAATACCAAGGGGGACGAACCTGGACGGTTGCTGCCATGTTATACATATAATCAAATCTAAGAATTATGGGATATGAACGGAAGCAGAGAATAAATGAGAATATTTGAGGTAAACCACAATCTACATAATCATATTTTTTAAAATCGTTTTTTATTCTACTTTTATTGGAAGCAACCTAAATAAATAAAAAAACAAGAGTAATATATATTTAAATACCTTTTTTATTTTTAAAACTATTATTATTATTATTATTATTATTATTATTATTTAATATATATTATTTATTTGGAGAAATAACATAAACCAGCTAATGTAAAAATCTCTAATTACTATTCTGTGAAATAAAAGACATAATAGTCCAAAAAAAGAAAATGCCTAAATTGCTAAAAAATAATTAGCATTTAATTGAAAATTACCAGCATTTAATCATTATTAAGCAGAATCAATTATAATTAATCAAAATAATAATCAGATCAACTATTCAAAATTTCTAACCTTTTTATTATTTTTTTAATAATTTTCATGTAATTAACGAGCCTTAAAGGAGACAGGCAGAAAAAGAAACCTATGTCAGCACTTTAATGGGGACAAATAACAAATTTTCTTTTTGAACACACTTTTAATGGACCAACTTTATTTTTCACATGCCCTATTAATTTGAATTTTATTCCAAGACCATTATTTTTCTGATTGAATTTTTTAATGGGTTGAGCTTCTTTCCAATTTCATTCCCTTTTTATGGATCTTACTTTAAAACTTTATCTCTAAAATAGAATGAAACAAAACCCCTTTTTTTTATTATTTATTAAAAAAAATTAAGTTATTTATTTTGAAATGACTTTATTTGTCTGGACGAAATTAGGTGTTGACAACCTCACCTATCTTTTCCTTCATTTCTGCACTTGTTCGCTTGAATTTATGTCCAATTCCATCCATGAACACTATTTCCACAATCCCTTGCTTCCATATAACTGTTTAAAAGTTCAAAATCAAGCAAGGAGATGAAAAGGATGCTTTTAGATTATGCCACGGCTTTTGAATACAAAAAGTGTTTAGATTTAGGTAGGAGGAGTCTAGAAATGGATTAGAAAAGAGAGTACTCTAGAGAAAACTTTGAGACAAGTAGAAGTTTTTCCAAATTGGACAAAATTTTACACTCAATTCAAAGTTGAAAATTACATGAGCCAACACTCTTATCTATATTACTCTAGACGTCTAAGCTTGTGGCACAGGCTTCAAAAATCCTCTTAACTCACAAGTTGACATGTGGCATAAGTGACTTGTCGCACAAGCTTCAAAATCTTCTCCACTCACATGCTAACATGTGATAAAGATAGCTTTCAACCTAAGCATCAAACGCTTCTCCAATGAGAGGTGGATAAATGGCATGAAGAGACTTGGATGACAAGCTTCACATGTGGTGGCTACTTGGATTCTTGTGTGATAAGCTTCATATGTGACGCCTACTTGGAGAATTGTAAACTTCATACGTGGACGTCCTAGGTGGCTTTTGATCCAAGGCTAAAGGTCCAAAATTCTATTCTACTTGGCCTAAAATATAAGACTTAAAAAATCCTATTGTACTATTTTTATATTTGTATGAAGACATGAAGAAAAGAAAAGGAAGTTCTAATATTCTACTCTCTATAGGATAAAAGTCTTATGAGGTCCTTCTTCCTCTTTCAATTTTCTAGCCATAGCTTTTATTACTGGTCCAATATGTGTTCTTACAAATGGCCCTCCATTACAAGCATATCATCAAAATTTACCTTAACCAATTTAAATGAAAGGTCTAAGTATATGATGCATGAGTCTCATGAAAGTACTCGACACATTTGTTAGTCCAAGGGGCATAACTACTATTCATATAGTCCAAATTTTGTTTTGAAAGTGGTTGTCCATTCATCATCCTCTTTGACATGTATTAATTTGTATTCGCTTTTAAATCAATTTTGAGAACATAGTCTTACCTACAATTCATCTATCAAATCATTTAGCCGAGAGATGGGGTATATGTACTTGATAGTGATATTATTAATAACCCTACAATTCGTAAACATTCTAAAAGATTAGTATTTTTTCAGTACTAAAATTGCAGGCATGGCACATAGGCTCATGCTTTCACAAAATCCATTGCTTCTCCAAAAACCCAGCAACCTATCTCTGTATCTTCTTTGTTTCTTTAGGATTACTCTTCTAGGTTGGTCTATTAGGTAGTTTTGACCTATGAATGAGGTCTATCTAATGTTTGATACCTCTTAAGGGTGGTAACTCTTTAGGAGGATCTTCAAATATTCCCTCAAATTCCTCTAAGAGTGTTTCCAAGCCTAAGGAATGTCAAGGAGGAAGTGGAGAAGATATTGAGAAAACATTGGTTGGAAAAAGAAGATACAAGGTTTTATGAACAAGTTTTACCTTTTTTTACCTCCTTGTAAAAGCGATGAGTGACTCCTTGTCTTCCTTGTCCTTGTGATGATCACATGACTTATGCTTCTCCCTTTATTCTCTCATTGCCTTTTGATATCATCATGGTACACATGTCTATCACATTTCCATGGCCTTCCTAACAATACATGGCATGCCTCTATGGGAACAACATCACATAATACTTCATCTTTGTACTTCCTAATGAAAAAATTTAGAAGAACTTGAGTAATCACTTTAATCTCTCCATCTTCACTCAACCATTGTAGTTTTTTAGAAGAAGAATGCCCAAAATCTTTTACTCCGCAAACCTTATATTTGTACAAGTGAAAGCTTTGTGTCCATACAACAAACATTTAAAACATTTCACGCTACTTGTTTTCTTCTTTAAATTTGGGTTTAGGTGAAGAATATGAAGCAACATAAGTTTCATGAGGAAGATGAAGAATGGTTATAATCCTTAGAAGATGATGACTATATTTGTGTTCTTTTGAAAAGCAAGAAGGTTTATAATACTTACTTTGAGAGAACTTTCAACTAGGGATTTATTTCAGTATGCCAAATAGTCTTCACATCACTTAGGAGTTGAGACAAGGGAAATTGAAATATACCTTAAGCAATGCCCCCCACTCCCTCAAGGTGCTTTTTAAGGACAAAAACATTATGGAGCTCTAAGCCATAAAGTGGACAATACCTCTAATGCAGTGATTGATAGTAACGATGTTGTCTCAACAAACATGGTGTCGTGACACTAACTTAGTCAATGGAAAAGGAAAAGTAGTAAAAAGATGAAGCATCATTCTCTTAACCCTTGACTATAGGGGAATGGAAAAATGATTACAAATATGGACCCTCGTTCCTTTAAGACCTCAATTGGAGGGCTTGTTATTGTACATCCAATAGTCTTACATTGTTTAGGAGTTGAACTAAGGGTAATTTAAATACATCTTCCTTCCTTAATCATCCGAGACACCTTTTAAGAAAAAAATTGTGACGGAGCTTTGAGTTTCATAGCAAAAATACCTCAGATGTGGTGATCAACACTAACTATGGTGATTAACACTAACTATTCTATTTCAACATAGTTGAGGTAAGAACAACTAGTTATAAAATAAAATTAGCAACCTTTAGATGATTAAAAAATGTATTATAATAATGAATTCAATATACTGATAAATCCATAAACATATAATATAACATCATTTATTTTATTAGTAAATAAATAAATTATCATTGATTTGGAAATGAATCACTTCAAGAAATTCTCGATTTACCTGTGGATTATAACATACGGACTTTCATTCCTAAGTAAATTTAATACTTACTAAACTATTACATACAGATCATACCTATGAATTTTATCTATAAAAAATTTGTAGATAATTACATACCGATCCTAATTCATAGGTAATAATCATCATACATATGGTAAAAATTTGGTCACTCTGGTGACTGAAAAGTTCATCATACATGCAATTCCAAACCAATATAATACCTACATATGTTATTAATCATGCATAGCAATTTCATTTTCTCATTCCGGGTCAAACAATTCATATTTTTCTTTTCTCTCTCTTTTGTAATTAACAATTTCATTATAACATGAATCATACACAATTTTTTTGACAATAAAAAGTTCACAACTTTATCATCCAATCAATAAGATGTGTAGTGAAAAAAAAATGCATAATCAAAATTGTTTTTTTTCATACCCACCATACGTAACAATCACACAAATTAAAAATACTTAAATTTCATAATTAGGCTCATAAAATAAAGATAAAACATACGACAAGAATACCATAATTTCAGTTGAAGTATTGTCATACCACATGTGAAAACATAACGTAGAAATTCTGTTAGTGATTTATATAAATATAAACCTTATTTTTGTTAGATCCATCAACAAACATAGTTAAACAAAAATCTTCTCGTTAATTCAATGTTATTTTATTCTTTGTTATTAATTTATTTAGCTATTATTTAGTTATTAATTCCTTTAATTAGCAAGTCATAAACCTTACCATCTATTCAATTGTTTAAGTAAATAATGAGAATTTTCCAAAAAAACATATGTAGAACCGATGGAACTACCAGTTGAATATGTTTATCCCATGCGATATATGCCGTCCTATATGTATCAATCCATGTTCTCAATCATGTATACTGATTGTAAATATGATTATTATAATAAGGAAAACTCAATACCTTATTATGTACAGTCAGACTATATTCAAGAGTTAGCAACTTTGAAAATTCTAGTGCAAAATATAGTCAAAGACACATTTGAGAGACGACTTGATTGAGAATGTGCCAAAAAAGTTTAGTGGGTGACGAAGGTGAAAAGGTCTAGGGTTCCTGGTCAAAGAACAAGACTGAAGAAATTAGTCTCCGAAGAACCTTCTGCTTCCCAAGAGTGGACTATTCTTGTTCAATAATTTTTTATTTAAGAAAATAATATTGTGTTGGTGGGGAGTTAAAGAGATTCTTTGCGTTCCTAAATATTTACTTGCAAGATCTTTGAAAATTAATGTGTAAAAAACTATATACAGGTTTACATAATATAAAATCAATTACATAGTTTTGATTTATTATTATAAATTTTTAGAATAAATATTTTATGGCATAACTTAAAGTTTCCATCAAAAATTTGTTTGGACTCCAAGTTTCTTCATATTATTATGTCTCAGTATTTAAAATGCTATTTATTATGGTATTTACCGACTGTGTTATGATTTATCTAGAAAAAATATTATATTATTTAATTAGTAAATTAAATTAAAGGAGAAAATTATTTATGAATGATATATAAATGAAAATCTAAAACTTTTGAGTGTATTGAATTACAAATGATAGAGTTCATGACTATGAATGGTTTGTCAATAAAAAACGAAGTTAATTATGCAAATGTAAGTGAATTTGCGCATAGTTCTAGCTTTGAATTCAAAGAATTTTGGACACACATATATAATATATGAAGGATTTTAAGTTCGTCAAATATTTGGAGAGTTCTAGAAATTGTGGGAACAAAGGGTTGGACTTAGAATGTCCTATCTGTGATGAATGTGGCCATACAATAAGCCTATACAACAAAAAAACCCTTTTCTTTGCTGAAAAAAGAGAAGGCCATTTTTTGTTCAAAGAAAAGAGTTATTTTGTTTGGACTTTATAGCCACAATTGAGATTGCAGTGTCAAAAATCTAAAATTTTGTCAACGTACTTTGTCAAATAGAAACAAAGACCGAGAAGTGGAGGATATAGGGTAGCTGATAAGAGAAAGAAAAACATGCGATGGACAATTTAATAGGAAAAAAACGTGATAAAAAGCGTAACACAAAACAAATAAAAATAAAAGAGAAGTGAGTATATTTAATACGGGGGAGAAATTTCTAGTCTTTTTGGAAACTTGAATTTATAAATACTTGTTTCTTATTTTAATATACTTTTTTCAAATAATATTTTCAGGGCACATTGTTATCTAGATAATTCTTTTTCATAGGATATGTCAGAATTTTTTTTCAAGTCGAAAAATACGTTTTCACTATACAAATGCCACATTACTTTATTTAACTATTTAATGGGATATAATTAAAATTTCTCAAATTATTTTTATTAAATATTAAATCTTTAATTTTCTTGAATGGAGGTTTTCAAATGGATTTCCTTAAATACGAAAAATTAGAAGGACCTGCTTTTGTATAAATTAAAAGGAAAATAAAAAATAAAATAACATTAAATCAAAAAAAGTTTTACTATATTCATAGTAGGGTAATAAAGTGATTTAAATTCGATGGACTAAACTAGATTATTCAACCCGTTAGTTTGTCTTGTCCTAATAACTTATCAAACCAAATAGTTACTAATATATTTTTTTAAAAACAATGTACATGTTTAAGTATAAGGTTCCTATTTTATAATTTCTTTAAAGATAACGGTATCACTAAAACAATAAAAATATATATTTGTTATTGATATTATTCTATTTTATAAAATTAATTCTTCTAATGTTTGTATAAAAAGTTACTTATATAAAAGTTAGACTAAATTATTAATGTTTTGGGCTTTTTTGTCTTCTTTTGTAGTTTTTCCACCAATCTTGTTCTTTTAATTGTGGTCTAGTTTAAATAACGGATAAAGATACTCATAATCTTGTTAATTCATGGTATTTGACTATTTTAAGATAATTATAGTTAGTATTGCTATTTACCATTGTTTAGTTTTCTTTTTTTTTTCATTTTGACATTCAAAGCACCAGATAGAATTGAAGATAATATAAAAAAAAATTCAAAGGTAATATAAAATAAATATAAAGTAGAGCGAAATAGATACATATTTATATTGGTTCACTTTATAAACTAAGGCTATACCCAATCTCCTTAAGCAACGCTTAACAACTTTCACTAAACAAGTTTTCAAACCTCTCCAGAGACAAGTTATTACAACTCTCCAGGTGCAAGTTTTAATCTAGGAACGATTATTCTACACCTCTCCAGGTAACGAATATTCAACACCTCTCTAAACAACAAGTATTCACACCTCTCTAGGTGAACCCAATCCTAATCTCCTCTTGAGATCAAGACTTCTCAACAAAGAGAAAATCACTCTCAACAAAGAGAATAAATTAAGCTCACAGGGTAATTTTCCCAAAGTGAAGGACTTACAATGTTTTAGCACAAAACCCTTTTTCTAATCACTCTTGTATAGTAATATGATCAATGAAACTCGCTCTCAATATTTCTCTTGTGATGTATTTTTGTGTGCGTTCCTCTTTTCTCCCATCTTTTTTTCTGCTTCATCTTCAATGGTCTGTATATAGGTTCTTGAATGACAACATTTGAAGTTTCTATCTTTTATGAATGACAACTTTTGTATTTATGAATATCTTTTGTATATTCTTCATTTATCAATCAATTAAAAGCACTCATTTGTCATTTCAAATTTGAACCAGGAGACTTGAGATATTAATTTCATGACTCTCATTCTTTTTGTCTTTTCTTCTCTCATGTATTATATATGGAAATTTAGCTTTGATATAATCTTCTGTCTATCACATATTTGAGCATTTTGAATTTATTTCTTTACTTGCAATTATTTGAATGTTGAAAGCTTTATAATATTTGCACTTGATCTTTTCATAATTTGTGCTATTCATTCTCTTCATTCCATTTGACGATTTAAAGGAAAATTCTTATTTGATTAATTCTCTGCATCTTGATTATATATAGCTTCTATCCTCTATGCATTCAAATTGTTTCTATTTCCAGATTCCTTAAATTTTGAGCTTTGATTCTTTATGAAAATATTTTATGCAACTCTTTCACTGTGGCTTCATCTTCGTCTCACAGTTGCTTGATAAAGAAATATCTGATATATTATTTCCTTCTTGTCTTGAATATTTTCCTGCTTGTATTTGTACTTTGAATGCATATCTCTGATTAAAAACACTTGAATCTTCTTTGATTGAATTTCCACAACTAACCTTCAATCCTGTAATCCTTTCTAGAAATAATTTGAATTTAATTGAAAATTTGTAAGTTATATTTAAATAAACGAGTCATTAGAAATCACCGTGTAAACACTTAGATATTTTTGAAACATACTCTTGAATTTTAGAATTATAAAACCTTTCTGTTCCAAATATTAATGTAATTTCCATACTTTTTAAGCCTATCTAAATTACAAACACTTAAGCAATCAGACTTGAACAAAATCCAGCTATATAAAAATATATTTTTGAATTTCATTCAATATCAAAATATATGAGGTTCCCTGCTCAGAGTGTGAAAATTTTTCTATAATACTCTAATTAGGACTTTAACGTTGATTTATATTAATTGATATTTTAAAAACAAGTCTTAATCATTTGACAAATATAAGAGAGTAATAAATTAAATGTAAATACTAAGTTTAGAAAAGTCCATGATGTGAATATGAAAGTGTTTGTCAATTCGTCTAATACGTTTAAGAACTGGTTTCATATATCATGAAGATTGACTAGATCATATGATGCTCTTTGGTCATCTAGTACATTCTTCTAGGATGACCATTTGTTATAGGTTCATTTGATATGTCTTTGCATTATTGAATCGTCTGTTCAATGTATCCAGATTATATCATCTAATTCATTCTTCATCAAGGATATATTCTAGTCTTTGTGATCGTCTAGTATCAATAGATCTTAATTCGTATGGCTTAAGCATGTAGTGAATGTAGCACCCATATATCGTCTAATATGTTTTAACTTAGTCTTTAGCATCGAAACCACATTTCCACGTTTGTCTGATTCATGTAGGTTGGTGGTCCTAATCCTTCTCTAATAAGTCCTTTTCTATTTCTGCATACTTATTAATTTGGTTAGACCTTTTACTTGTCTTACATCCTAATCCTTCTCTAATAAGTCCTTGGTTAGACCTTTTACTTGTCTTACATCCTAATCCTTCTCTAATAAGTCCTTTCCTATTTCTGCATACTTATTAATTTGGTTAGACCTTTTACTTGTCTTACATTATTTGTGATCATCAAAACTCATATGACTCTCTTGTCATAAGATCATCTAAGAGATTATATCATTTTTTCTAGTGACTTAACCAATCTCCTCCTTTAGATGATGACAAAACTATATGTGATAGAACACTAATATTTACAATCATTTTTAAATGCTAATTCTAACAGAATAACAGATAGTAATTACATGTACTAACTAATGCACAAATCTTAAATACACATAACCTAATTCAATTTTAGGTTTTCCTAGATCTCCATATTTGCATATATGTTTAGGTTACAAATAATTTTAATTCAATTTTAGGTTTTCCTAGATCTCCATATTTTCTCCCCATCTAAATCAATCTAATTATCCCCCTTCTTGACATCACAAAAAAGAATATATGTCTCTTTGGGTATTTTGGTTTCTGAGAGTCAACATTGGCTTTTAAGTGTGACACGATCTCAGAGAAACATTATTTGATGGAGTATTGCATCTCATCTTTCTTTCTTTCAATGTTTCAATATGCTCATGTAAACTAGAACCTTTTGTGTTCAAATATTTTTCAATCATCTATTGAACTTTTCAAAGTAGACCATCTTTCATGGATAAATTTTCAGTTGGGCTTGGTGCTGATTTCGGTGAGTTTGAAATAATACCTAAAGGTTTTATATGATGAGAAAATAGGGAAGACTGTTTTGACATTCAGTTTGGGAAAGGATATTGACATTACACTCAAGAAAGACAAGAAGGTGAGTGATAAGTCATGAGGTGATTGACATAGGTTATCATGATAAGATCACATTTGGGTTCTTATAAATCAAAACATCATAAAGTTCTCAAGAGAAAACTCAATTTTCTTTCAAAATTCATTTATATCTCCATTAGATTTTCGTGCTTTTATAGACCAAATTATGTAATACCCTCTAAATTTCACTTTAATCTTAACTATGTAACCTTTAATATCCACTAGTATTCATCCCCCACTAGTAGCCTTGTCTTTATTTCTCACTATATACATTATTATCTTCCACCATGACAACATAAATGATTCACAAGTTTTTTTCTCCTCTTCTTATGTGACCATTCAAATATTAATTAATTAAGAACATAATAAAAATATAAAGAAAATAAAAAAATTATATTGACTCCAAGAGGATCATATCATTCTCTCCTTCAAAGACTTTCGTCCTTAAATGTCATGAGTATGCTTCCTCTAAGAAAAACATAATATCAGTATCAAATATGGTCCTTTTATTAATTTTCCATTCCAAAACTAGAATCCCTGCAAACACTATTGATTGATTGATACCAAATGATATGTTGTTGAGTTTTTCATGAAAAACTCTTCTTCACATTGTTGAATGGGGGAAACAACAATTTTTGCATAATTATAAAAGACATCCTTATGATTATTTTTTTCCTTCCTCTTTATTGATCACATTTTTTTCATTTATTCACCTTCTCACTTTTATTCTTTATCTTTTTTCTTTAATTTCTATTTCTCCTAACTCATTCTCTTTAGTCTCTTTTTCTCTCAACTCATTCTCTTTAATTTATTTTTTCTCTCAACTCCTTCTCTTTAAATTCTTTTTCTCTCAACTCCTTCTCTTTAATTTTTTTTTCTCTCAAATCCTTCTTTTTATTTTTTCACTAATTTAGTTTTCTACTAGCTCTTTGTTTTTATTTTTTTGGTCGATTTGTGATTGTTTGACACAAAGGACGGACTAAAAAACTTCAGGTCCAAATTTCATAACTGTTTTAGACACGAAAACCACGAAAGCAGGTGTCAACACCTAATTTTGTCTGAATAAATAAAATTATTTTTTGAAAAAGAAAAAATAGAAGAAAAATGTTTTTGGAAAATTTAGGATTGAATTTTATTGTTTTAAAAAATATATATAATATTTCATTTTAAATAAAAATAATACTAAAAAAATGATTTAGGTTATTTTAGAAAATAAAAATAAATAATAAAAAGAATTTTAGTCTCATTTTATTTTTATGAAATTTTTTTAATAAATATAAAAATAAAAAAGAGAAATTTTGGTCTATTTTAAAATAGACTGCAGAAAATAAATTAAATGAAGCCTAATCCGTTAGGAATTCAATAAAACAAAATAAAATGATTTGATTCAGGCCCAATTTAATAGAAATTCATTTAAAAAAATAAAATAAAAAAGTTGTGACTCAGCCTAATTGATGCCCAATCCATTAATGCCCAATCCAAATTATAATTTGTACCTTGTCTTTATGTTATACACGCTCTATTCATTGTAGCTCACGTCTATGTGCTTTCTCACTAAGTAGTAACTTTTTTTTCTCTCTCACTATTTATACCCATTTTACTGTCATTAATTTGGGACATTCTTGTATATTATTTTTTAATAAATTGTATTTACTCTGTTCTGATGCTCTCACTTTCAGGCTTTGGCTTACCACTCAAACGTTCACTCTTCAGTTCACTGTACCCTCTTATTTTCCATTACATGATTTAATAATAATTGTACATAAATGAGGGTTAACGTAATTGATTTTTTTTTTCTGAATAGAGTGTAATAATTAAAATTTCATCTGAAAAAAAGGAGAGGAATTGAAAAGTTTGATAAAAATTATATAAAACATTACATTTCGAAGGCATAGAACACGTTTTTGAGATACTGGCAAAATATACACGTTTTCTAGAGTTTACAACAGAGAGGATAAACAGTTTCTATACAGAGAGAAACGCAGACAAAATACTAATTGGGAAAAAAGCTTGAGGTGAACAACGGGTATGTTTGAATCCTTTTCGCTTTTGTAATTGCATTTGTATTGTTTCTTTTTTTTTTTTTTTTTATCTGTAATACTTGTTTGATGGGTGATAATTCAATATCAAATGTTAGTGTTTTACAGATAAAAATTGCATGTGAAAAAGTTTTAGATTGTACCTAGAGTTGCTGCTTGAAGGACATCTCCCCACATTGTTTATGGTAGGAGATTGCTGCCTTGTGACACTTTTTTGATTTCCGAACCAAGCAAAGGGACTGCTGCTCAACAGTCTCATGTTTCCCACTAATTAAAAAAAAAAAAAAAAAAAAAAAAAAAAAAAAAAAAAAAAAAAAAAAAAAAAAAAG
>Ga0099824_1008452_pt1 | contig 13153 bp, 6 predicted proteins | sample SiratrowhiteBW_FD_76837 | JGI IMG/M metagenome (GOLD analysis project Ga0099824, IMG submission 76837) | Root nodule microbial communities of legume samples collected from California, USA - Siratro white BW | ecosystem: Host-associated > Plants > Roots > Nodule | place: USA: California... | reverse complement strand
TGTAAAATTATATATATATATATATATATATATATATATATATATATATATATATATATATGAATGGTATTAATGTGCTTGAATTTTAAAGTTATTACTTTTTATTTAGCATGGATGTTTGTACTATCTATTATGATCGAGATTACTCTGTAAAATAAATCATGTATAGGAAGAACAATAACAAAAAAAGCTTAAATATATTCATTCAGATCATATTATCAACGATTATTTTAAAGTAACATGTAACGTAATATCAGTTGTCCATGTTTCATTCTTTCGGTTAACATTTTTTTTAATTAACATTTACATCGATAAAATACTTGTAGAGACTAAAATATTTTGCTCAAAAGGGAAAAACTCTTGAGTTGATTTTGTTTAACCAGATGAGCGAAACATGCAGCTTTTTGAAAAGCAAAATGTTTTTTAATTAGATTTTCATTAGTTGTCGACAAAGCATATAGCTAGGTGGCTATAGCATTTAATAAATTTTATTTTGTATTAATTAACCTTTAATATGTATTGTGACATACACCACTCACTTTCGGTTTGATAAAATAAATAATATTTACATAAAAGACAAACAAATATTCAAATGATTAACCGATAATGACATATATAAGACGACAATGAGTTTTCTCTGTCTCCTCTACACCATACCATCTAAGAAAATTGGGACTACTTTGTCTTCTTCTGGTATCAAATAGAGGGTTATTTTTCCAGTGATGAAAATGTATTTTTTTTCCACTCTAACTAATTTTATTTTTTTGTAAAAGGTACCATTATATCCAAATTATGGGTGGTTATTAGTCTATTATTATCATAAGTATTATTGTAGATATATAATCATGATAAATGTGATTGGTAAACTTACAAAAGTAGTAAATGAGAATTCAGATATATAGTATTCTACACTAACAAAGTTCAATTTCATTAGATACTTTTTGTTTATAGTATTGTTTTAAATATAAACCTTTTTTTTATAAAGCTTCCCCATATTTTAAAATTCTAAAAAAAACATAGGGTTGTTTAAAAACTTCAACTTTTGTTTTTCACTACCGTTCAATGTACTAATCTAAAAACAAACAATGAAAATACGTTTTGGATAATAAAATATAAAAAATGGAAGGAAGAAGTATTAAGTCGTCAATTACTTCCTTCATTTATTTTTAAGCGTCTTGTTATTTCAAAATTCAAAAATAATATTAATAATTTTATTCATATATTTTATTTTTTAATTTCTTCAATAACCGATTAGTGAGAAGTTAACACAATTTGACTAATAATAAAGAAAGACAAACGTATTTTGACTTTGGGTAGATTCTGCCAGCCTTAGTTGCATTTTCCTTTTGGTACACGCCACTCCTTACCCAATTAAGGCCATTTGGACTCTTAAAAGAAATGGTTAGGTCAAATATAAATTAAAAAATTAAAAGATCAAAGATTCTTATGATTTAATGGGAAGAATTTATTCTTTTCTGTTTATGAAAAGTCACTTCTATTTACGTTAGCACTACAATAGTATTAATTATCATTGATTGAAATTGAAATTCACCAATACTTTTTGGTCAATGAATATTAACCAGAGTCAAATTAATAGTTGTTGACAATGGCAAAGGTTAAACCATCAACACTATGCATGTTTGTATGGTTTTAAGATAGCAGGTGGGTCTATTTTTTACACTAACTTCCACTTTGAATATATTTTTAACATGGTCGTTTGTGTATATTTTTTATTGATAATAATATAATAAGTAGTTTTTTAAAATATATTGAGTATAAATTCTAATATTATCTTAGGTTTAACTTATCTTCTACAACTGATTTAAAAGGAAAGGATTTTGTTTAATTAATTAATTATATATATATATATATATATATATATATATTAAAAGGCTAGTTTATTTGATTTAAAATCTAATTAATAACTATTATTTATATTTAAAACATGTAAAATAAATTTTTATTTTTTTAAATTTGACGACAGGTTCCAATGATTTTCCTGATTCAATAACCCAAACATGTTCGATGTATTATAGGGGCAGAAGTTTAAAAACAAACTTGATGCTAGAGAAATAAGAAAGACTAAATTAAAAACATTTTAATATAATAGACTTATATAAAAATTATTATTTTATAAATTAATTGAATGTCATATTAAGAAATATAAAATTTTAGTCTCTCGATATAAATTTATTTGTCTAAATTTTAAACTTTAAGATAACAAACTAATATAAAATATTTACTATTTTATAAATGAATTTAATGTCAAATTAACAGTACTTTTATTTTTCATTTTTGGTTAGATTGTAATACTCCAAATTAATTTTAATATGTTATAATAGGTGATTTAAACACGTGATATATATATATATATATATATATATATATATATAAAGTAATATTCTACTATTTAATTTAAGATAATTAATCACACAAAATTAAACAATTTTAACTGTGTGTTTTAAGGACATGTAAGAAAAATTTGACCATTGATTATCAAATATTTATACATTTAAGTTTTAAAGTTTTATATGTTAAGGTTTTATTTAAAGACAGGTAACTAGTATAAATTATATATATAACTAACTTTCTCTTGTCTGGTTTAAATAGAATATTTCTCAAAAGAGCTTTCAAGTTTATAGTTTATAGAAAATCTCTTAACTTGCATCACAGAACTCTAATCAAAGATCGGACTATACCACTATGATCATGAACTAATAAAGACCTATTCTTATATCCTAGATGTCACATGCATATTAAATTGTTAGAATAACTACGAATATTAGAAAACTGACTCCAAAGAAATAACAAAAAATAAGCTTAACCAATTCAAAATTATGATCACATTCTTTGTTAAGTTTGTTGTCACGAATCTCCAATTTCTCTCAAATCATCTAATGAGAAATAAAATTAGAATTATAGTGAAAAACAAAAAATAAATAATTTTTCTATTTATAGAGAGATGGTAGTTTTGTGAAAATAAAACTTAATATTTTTATAATTATGTATTATTTCTATAAATACGTATTTTTTATTTAATGTTAAAATTTTCAATTACTCTTTTTTCGTACCACTTCTATTGTAAATAACAATTTTTATATGATATTATATAAATAAACCTTTGGTCTCTCAAATTTGAGATAATTTTTTTTTCTCTATATCTTTTTATAAAGTATCTGTAGGTTGAAAAAAAAAAACATGTATAAATCCTTTGTTCAAACACCTTTTATTTAAAACTCATAAATATTAATACTTTGAAATTTAAACATGTATGATAGAAAATTTGATAATAAAATTCTAAACTTCAAATAAATTAAAATTAATCATCTAAACAAAATTTCTAACTATGCTTAAATCAAGGGATTAAAGTAGTTTTTGTTTTCTTCACATTATAGGATCTAAAAGATCAATTTTAAAATTAGAAGAAAAGAAAAAATTGTTCTAATTTTGAGAGGCTAATAATATATTTTATTTCTTTTAGTAACACTGCAAGAAAACACAAATAAAATAAAAAATATAATATTTTAGAAAAGACTGAAAACATTTAAACATGATTACTATTAACATGGAGTATAAATTCAAGTAAAAAATCCTATCATAAACAAAGGAATTCATCAGATAAAAAAAATAACATTCATCTTTCAGTCAATTCGTTTGCAGGAATATTCTGTTCTTTGCTTTTATCTTTCACGAATGCCAAATTCAAACAAAAAGGAAATTAAAAATTAAAATTTAATAAATTTAATTAGTGAAATTAGTGGCAGTAACTTCACTCAATCCTTTCCACATGGATGTTACACCGTGGACCATTCAATGTTCCCACATGCTCTCTTTCTTACACCTTCAATTCAACTCCACCACATTATAAACCTCAACCCTTCCTTAATTTTATCAGTGAAATAAAATAATTTACCAAAATTGATTAAAACACCAAAAAATGTCTTAAATGTAGTACTTGAAATCTTTAATAAATATTTGGATGCCACTTCGACACTTGTCTATATTCATAAAAACAAACACTGAAAATATGTAACATCGTGTACTTTCTTACAATTAAAAAAAAAAACACAGAACTGTACTACGACGTAGCCGAAGAAGTTAAGAAGAATAGTTATCGATGTAACTACGTCACTCCCATAATAACAATAAGCTACAAATTTAATTTGGTTGTTTCCGTTGGGTGCAACAAAAAAGGCGAAACTCTCGTTGTTTATTTCTTACCACTTTTCTCAGATCTCTCTCTTTCTTACTCATCTTCCTTTCTTCTCCCCAAACCATTCTCATTCTTCAACTCTGTCACCCAAACAAACCAACCCAACCTTAATTCCCACAAAAACGGAACCCATTCATTTCCGAATCTGCTTCAACTCTTCAAGTTCGCTCCTTTGACTTTAACCTCGGATCATATCACAATGGGTCTCTGCACTTCGAAGCCTCGTGCAAATCCCACACTCTCTTCTTCTCCCAATTCCAACACCCACTTCACAGACACCAATGCCGATGAACAATTACCGAAAAATCCTATTCCTACTCCGAAAAAATCTCCCCTTTTCCCTTTCTACACTCCGAGCCCGGCTCACCACTTTTTCTCCGGCAAGTCTCCGGCACCAGGGACTCCCCGGCGGTTCTTCAAGCCTCCTTCTCCAGCGAAGCACATTCGGGCCGTGCTGGCCCGTCGTCATGGGTCTGTTAAGCCCAACGAAGCTACCATCCCAGAAGATGAAGTGGTTGCTCTTGACAAGAACTTCGGATTCTCGAAACAGTTTGAGCAAAAGTTTGAGGTTGGGAACGAGGTTGGACGAGGACACTTTGGTTACACTTGTGCTGCGAAGTTTCTTAAGGGCCAACTCAAAGGCCAACAAGTCGCCGTCAAGGTCATCCCTAAAGCTAAGGTTGTCACATAACCATTTTCTATTTCTGATTTGAAATCTCTGTTATAAATTGGATTTGGAGTTAACTCAGTCCAAAGCCAAAAAGCTATGTCCTTATACTTTAATACGTTACTTTGGCTGTATTATTAGTCAACGTGTTATATGTAACTACTTGAAGTGAATAATGAGTTGATTTGAATTTATTTAAGATGACAACTGCAATTGCAATTGAGGATGTGAGGAGGGAGGTGAAGATATTGAGGGCCTTGACTGGACATAGAAATCTGATTCAGTTCCACGATGCGTATGAGGATAATGAGAATGTCTACATAGTAATGGAGTAGGTTGAATTATTGTGTTATCTTCCTTTTTTTGCTGCTTTCCTTTATGTGTGGTGAATGTTATAACTGTTTTTTCTTGCTCTTGTGGTTCCCAGGTTGTGTGAAGGAGGGGAGCTTTTGGACAGAATATTGTCGAGGTATTTGTTTATTAAAATGCTTGTTCTTTTGGATGTGAATTGTTTGGATACTGATGGGGGAAAAGGGGATGAACAAAAATGATTAAAAAGGAAAATGTGTGATTATTTGCCGGTGTGAGATGTTTGTTTCCTTTTGCAGAGGAGGGAAATACACGGAGGAAGATGCAAAAGCTGTCATGATACAAATACTAAATGTTGTTGCGTTTTGCCATCTACAGGGTGTTGTGCATCGCGATCTCAAACCAGAGGTGAAGTGTATTTGCAGTTTCTTTTCACTTTTTTAATCTTCATCAGAAGATTGAGTGTCATGGCCTCCCTGAAAAAGTGGGTGATAAGAAAAAGGTGGAAATGGGTTGGTAGAGGATAAGATAGGGACATGTGATCATCTATTAGGATGGTTTCCGATATCCTACTTAAATGAAATGGTTGTGCTTATGTTTAGTTTGGTTATTCGGCTTTGTCTTATCAAATTCTTACCAAGTATGACTTCTAACGATGGGTCATTTCTGGATCAGAATTTCTTATTCACATCAAAAGAAGAGAACTCTGAGCTGAAGGCCATTGACTTTGGATTGTCGGATTTTGTCAAACCAGGTATTTTAGAGTCCTTTTATGCATGATTGCCTGTTTTCAGTCCACTTCTGTTTGGGTTACAATTTTGGTGTTTCATGGCCTTACAGATGAAAGGCTTAATGATATTGTTGGTAGTGCATACTATGTGGCTCCTGAAGTTTTGCATAGAGCTTACAGTACAGAGGCTGATGTCTGGAGTGTGGGTGTGATTGCATATATTTTACTATGTGGCAGTCGTCCATTTTGGGCACGGACTGAATCTGGGATCTTCCGTGCGGTATTGAGAGCCACTCCAAGTTTTGATGAACCTCCATGGCCTTCTCTATCAGATGAAGCAAAGGATTTTGTTAAGAGACTTCTAAATAAAGATCCAAGGAAAAGAATGACTGCAGCGCAGGCATTGAGTGAGTTTCTCATCTATCACTTGAGGCTATTGATTTTTCTTGTACTCTATTATGTTCCTTACATATGTATACTATAGGTCATCCGTGGATTAAAAATTATAAGGACGTAAAAGTACCTTTGGATATTCTAGTGTTCAAGCTCATGAAGACATACATGCGTTCCTCCTCTCTACGAAAAGCAGCTTTAAGGGTATGTGTATTTCTGAAATTGCTTCAAAATCTTGATATTCAATGGAAAAGAGCCTTTGGTAACTATAGGACCTTTTGTGTCCCCTCATTCAAGAGTGTAACTGTATGTTTAAAATGTGGTTGAGTTGATTGTTGCATGAATAATCTGAGTAATAAGCCAGTAGAATTTTGTTTTGCAATTCCAACTAGATGGACTCAAATTTAGTGAACTGATGAAATTGTATTTGGAAGTTAGAAGTTAAAGATGGTAAAATATTTTGATAAGCACCCAGGTATTTGAATAGAACTAAAAACTTGAGTACTAATGACTTTTATTCTACTATACTTGGTAATACTTTACTCAACTTCCTTATTGGTTAAAACCCTTCATACATGACTTTGTCTCGTGACGAACTATTAGTTCTAATACCACTTAATAATCACTAAAAAACTAGGAAAACCCAGTTGGTAACAGGAGAGAAACAAATACTTAAATACTTCAAACCAACATGCCATGCTACTCGATATGAGATTCAAACATTACATAATACCCAAATTCCTATCAAAATTCTACATATGCATAGTTTCTATTTTTAACTGTCGAGGTAAGACTTAGATATCCTTAAGACCTAATTCTCTATCAAAATTCTACATATTTAGTTTCTCTTTAGACCTGCTAGGTGTGTCTTCTTGAGTATTGTTTTTAAAGTATTTTTTCTCTCTTATACTTTTCTTTGCTACTGTTCCAGTGTTCCCCATTTCTATCAAACTTCCTGTATGTTTCCCAATAACTTACTAGCAATATGGTGGGCATTGAAACAGGCTTTGTCTAAGACATTGGCTACTGAAGAGCTGCAGCATTTGAAGGAGCAGTTTGCACTTTTAGAGCCAAACAAAACCAACACTATTAGCTTGGAAAATATCAAAGCGGTTGGTTTCTTTCCAGCTCTTTTTATACACTATATTAAGAGAATGATGTTTGGAATCTCATAATTTGAGCTGCTCAGGCCTTGATGAAAAATGCAACAGATGCTATGAAGGAATCACGCATTCCAGATTTTCTGGCATCAGTAAGTGCTTTGATTTAGCTTTGGAATGTATATATATATATATATATACATGATTCAAATGCTATTTTGTGAATATACTGGTTGTTGATACGAATGATTTTGGGTGGAAGCTTAATGCATTGCAATATAGAAGGATGGCTTTTGATGAGTTCTGCGCTGCTGCACTCAGTGTTCATCAGCTTGAAGCACTTGACCGGTGGGAGCAACATGCACGCTGTGCCTATGAACTTTTTGAAAAGGATGGAAATAGAGCTATAGTCATTGAGGAACTAGCTTCGGTATGTTTGATTTGACTGTGACTTTAATTAATTTGGAATTCTTATATGGATAATCTTGCTGTGTCAACTATTTTGTAAATGAAGATATCCAACAGTTTCCCTACTTTAGTTTGTTACAATTTGTGGGCAACATAGTATTCTCTAAATACATTTGATTTCTGATGTGTGGTTTTGACTGAATAATCAGGAGCTTGGGCTTGGTCCATCTGTCCCTGTTCATGCTGTTCTTCACGACTGGATTAGGCACACTGATGGAAAGTTGAGCTTCCTTGGATTTGTCAAGTTATTGCATGGTCCATCTCGAAGTCTTGCAAAACCTCACTAGCATGGAAAGATCCAAACGTACTCAATTATACTCATGATAATCAATCTGACCAATCAAATTCTGGTCCACACATCACAGTCCAATATCATCAAAGGATATCTGCCACTGTTGAATTACACTCAACATAAATCAATCATCTGGGATTTTGTCCCTGGTTTTATACTGGATCCCCTCTACACTTGAAGCAGGAGTAAAACATGCTTCTACAGGCATTGTATTATGTTTTCCACAGTAAAGTTGTAGAATGTTTAAGATGCAGGTGTTAATGTTTTGTGGTTGTTGTAGATGGTTTTACTACTCTTAATATTCTAACATGTTTTGAGATTCACGATCATGTCCAAGTGCAAACCAAATTCATTGCATTGCTTTTGAGTTGAACAAAAGAAGTTTTTACAAGTCTAGGTTTCATCTGAAGATGCTAACTATGTTGGTACTCGTAGGTTCTAGTATTGATTAGCTAGCTGAAGCATCACATGTAAAGTAGCTATGTCTTCCATTGATTACTCCTGAAATCGACTCTGCATTGTGTACTATTAATAGTTATTGGTAAACTATGTCAAATAGTTTTAATATTCTCACTAGCTCAATTGCATTTTATATTTCAATTTTTAATCAGATTGAAATTCATCAATTATGAAATTAAGGAGTTAATTCCAGATGCAATGAATGCATCGGCACCACTGTTCACTTCCACCAAGTTGAGCACAAATAAATACTCTCTCCTAATAAATCATGATCTGAGTGTTCTCGTTAACATGTTTATATTTAGGTTTAGTTGTAATTTTAGTTTCTATAGTTTACAAAATTAGCAATTTTAGTCTTTTAATTTTTTTTGACAATTTTATTCTTTTAATTTATAATTATTCATATTTTTTTGTTAGTTTATGACATAGTAAGATTGAGAGAAAACATTAAAAACTCGTGGCTTTTGAATGTAATAGTAAATAATAGAGCTGCATGACCTTATCACCAAAGATAATTTGACAGAGATTCAAAATAATTCAAAAATTTAAACAAACATAATTAAAAATTAAAAGATCAAGATTGTGTTAAAAAAATTAGAAACCGAAAAAAAATTCAACTACCCTTATACAAAAATATAATAATCGAAATTGTATAAAAAATATTCAAAAACAAAAATAACAGATAATTAAATATTAAATAACTAAAATTGTGAAAAAAATAAAAATAAAATTATAGATTTAATATAATATAAAAGAAAATAGTAGGATTAAATCATAATTTCTACTAACCAATAGCATGGGAGAAAAATATATTGTACACTGATTGGATTCTGAATTTCATAATCAGGAACCTGTCTGATAAAATTGATTGGACGAACAGTACTGTACTTTGCATGGAAGTGGTCCATCTGGAACCCTATGCCTCTGAACATCACCTTTAAGTTGTATCATTACGATGAATATGTCGTTGAAGGAATTTTTAGTGAGAGTAAACAATGTAAGTTATTCTATTTCCCGCTTTTTATAAAATCCTTTATTTCTTGAACTTAACAAAATTTCTCATTTTTCTTAAATATACTTCATCTAAACCTAAAATTTTAAGTTCTATATAAAACTGACAAAACTATCCTTGTTATGAATTTTGATTCATTGCACAAAATTCAATTTCTAAAAGTTATACAATTTTTTTTCTACTTTTATAATAATTATTGGATAAGAAGTTACAAATTTTGTATTCTATAGGAGAGGATATAACGTTACAATTTTGTATCCGTAGGACATGTATTTTTATTACAATAAATTGTAGGTTGTTGTTATTCTTTTTGTGCTAACCTATGTTCCTAATAAAACAATTTATACATTTTTTTTATCTAAAAGTAACTAGTTATTTTAGAAATGTTTAAGATCTTTGACTATGAACACAAGAAATCAGGTTGATATGTATAGTCATCATTAAGATTTATCATTTTTTTCTAAGAAAGCGCGAAGTTGAGTTGTTCATCTATATGTGTCAATAGAATATATGTGGAAAATCAACTTTATTTAGTTGGGAAAAATCATATTATTTTGTGAATTCATTTATATATATATATATATATATATATATATATATATATATATATATATATATATATAGAGAGAGAGAGAGAGAGAGAGAGAGAGAGATTTTCTCTAAATTTATCAAGAAAGTTTCATAAGTTAAGCACTTAATATGGCCTGGGATCAATGATACTATTCTAAGTCCTTAAGAAGGATACTGTTATATGGACTTCTTTATATTTATATAAATCAAAATCAATGGTTTAATAAGTGGGGTGTAAGTGGGGCTGTGGACTTTATTGTAATGATTTTTATCTTTTATATATGGGTTGGGGTAACTTTTGTGCCCTTTGTCTATTACTTTTATTATTGTTGATTAAAAAATATAGAATCCAAATCAATTCATAAACTCTCTTATACATCAATCAACAACAGTGTGATACAATTTAATATGTACTCCTAATTTGCTGGGGTTGAAGAATTCAAACTTTTGCTAACACATATTTTTAGTTGATGAATTCACGTATAGACCCCAACATTAAGTAGCCATATATGTAGGCATGCTCATAATAAAATTTTAAGCAGACACAACTTTGAACTGAAGGATTTGAATGTAGAAAAAGGCACTCGGTCCACTGATTAAAGTCCATTTGTTTCTTCAAGATCTGCCTCTCACAGCGAAGATTCAGACTCCATGCAGTTTCGTTTCACTTTTTTCAAACCTAAAACAGTGGTAAGTCCTTTACCACACACTATTCGTTTCAGTCCTTAGGGAAATAATGAAGGTGCGAAAATTAGTGGAGCTTAAACTTCAACATTTGGATTGCTTTACAGTTTCAGAACTATGGTTTTGGATATATATAAATATATATTGTATATATTAGCTGGTTCCCATACATTGGAAGTAATTAATGTAGACCATAGGCTGATGAGAATGTTAAATATCTTCCTCTTGTTTTGTTGTGGTAGAGAGGATTATTGCAATGGTCCCCCCAATGCATTATTCGAGTGTGGTGTTGGGTTTATTTTATTCTTAGTTCCAACTCATAAAGCTTTCTTCAATTGCTTTGTGCTCAGTCAAACACATTGCATCCTTTCTCTTTCATTTTTGCAAATAAAGACTGTAAAGTGCGGTCCTCCTCCTTCATTACTCAGTTTTCATTAACATTCTTTTATGATACTATTTTTTTTCTCATTTCTCTCTTCTTCTTATCATGCGTTACAATTTTTTATCATGAGAATATCATTCCAAATACTAATATATATTAAATAGTGATAATTGAGTTAATTAAGTTAATATTATTTATTTTTAACCTTTTCTAATATATTAATATTTGTATTTGACTTAACTGACGTTAACAGGTAATAGAGTATACTTAATATAGAGTTTGTTTGTCCAATTTCTTAACAAAGTGAATTATTTTAAACTTTTTATTAATAAATAAAAAAATGTATTTGTATGTCTTTGTGACATTTAATAAAAATGGTAGATTACTTTAGTTAAAAGGTTTAGATTTAAAGATAAGTAATCTTCTCGTTTATAATTTTTCTCTCGCACTTTTGTATATAAATTTTTTTATATATTTATCTTCTTCATCTATGCTCATCTTTTTCATTCATACTTATCTTTTTCATCTCTTTCATTCACACACATTTTTTTCATACACATTAGTTTCTTCTCAATCCATACTTATCTCATTTATTCACATTTATCTCCTTCATACACACTTGTTTCTTTCACTCACTATAATTATTTTTTATTCCTTTGTTTGTATTTTTATCTTGTCGAAGATGATGAAGGCTTTGTAAACAAATTTTTTAAAGTATGATTATTAGCATCAACCAAACCAATGCAAACTAAATTATATCAGAATAGATTTCATTTAAATTCAACTTAGTTAATATTAAATTAAAAAGAGAGTGAATAATATGTTAATTACAATAAATATTAATATATTTCATTTTTCAGTAAGATAAAAGAAAGAAATAATCTTAATACAAAAATTTTAATTTTGTTATATTTGAACTTCCTTAATGATTAAGGTAATTTAGCATGTTTTTTATCTTCACTAATTAAGGAAAAGTTAATTCTATATCAACGTTAATCTTTTCTTTAATAAATACTAAAGACGCGATCATTTACTTTAACCATTAAGAAAGTTTGAACAAAATTAACTTAGATAAAATTTTTATAATAAGACTGTCTCTTTAGTCTGATTATAATAAAAATAAAATATGTCAATATTTATTATACTGAATCATCTATTTATTCTTAAATAAATTTTAAAATAAAAGTATATTATCATAAATTTGACTGACACTAAATTGTCTTAATTAAAAAATGTATTTCAAAATTAATAATAAATTACATCATTTACTTAAATTCGATCTTAAAATTCGATATTTAATAACTTAATATCTATAATTTAAAATTTTGTTGCATGTGTGTCAACTTTTATTTATTAGCATCAATTTTTTATCTTACACTAAATATTTTTTTTTTCTTGTGGTTAATAAACAACTAAATATTTTAATATGTATAAAAGAGGATATGATTATCCTAATATTATAGTTCTGTTTTATATTTAGTATTTTTAACTATAATATTTATTTTTAAAGATAATATTTTATCTCTCTTTTCTAATATTTAATATAACTATATTTGTTGTTTATAAGAAAATATATTAAATTTCTTACAAATATCATGTGAAATTTAACTATTTCTTTGTTAGACATAATTCTCCTAAAGAAAATTCTGGCTCTGCCTCTTATCGTTGGAAAAAACAAACAGCCTATAGAATGATTTACTAATATTCTTTAGTGTTTCAAAAGAATAGGGATTCATTTCTGTTTTTTTACACACACATCCAGATTTATTCTCCTTATACATAAAATCGTCCTCTAACTCCTAAGCATATATGTGAAAATGACAAAAAAAAAAAAGAAAGATAATAGAAATAATTTATACTCATATATATATATA
>Ga0099824_1008451_pt1 | contig 13154 bp, 4 predicted proteins | sample SiratrowhiteBW_FD_76837 | JGI IMG/M metagenome (GOLD analysis project Ga0099824, IMG submission 76837) | Root nodule microbial communities of legume samples collected from California, USA - Siratro white BW | ecosystem: Host-associated > Plants > Roots > Nodule | place: USA: California... | reverse complement strand
CTGATCTTGTGATTTTTTAGTGGAAATCTTTGCTAGTTTGCAAAGGACTGGACGTAGCCCTTGAGGAAGGGTGAACCAGGATAAAAATTCTGTGTTCTTGCTTTTCTCCCTACTCTTCTTGATTTCTTTTATTCACTGCTGCCATCACTTAAATTGACTGAATTAAAAACTGTTCATACTGTTGATCATACTCTGAACATCTGTTTTCATAATCAACTATGATTCTGGATTGTGTTTGATTTACTCGATTGTGTTTTAAACATCTTAAATCTGGATTAACACATTTATACACTGTAAACTGTTTTCTGGGTTTAACTGATTTCTAGGTTCATCTCTGATATTTTCCGCTGTGCACAATCGATTGTTTACTGGACAGTCCAGAATTACATAGTCAATTGATTGAATAAAGAACTTTCATTCTCTACTCGAAAAGATTTTGAAAGTTCAATTCACCCCCCCCCCCTCTTGAACTCGGTCTAAACCTTATTTTACAACTCTACCACCTACCCAGGCCACAACACTACCAGTAACCAAAACAGCAACCACCATACCACTGTACCCTCTAACCTTGCCCATGAACATCTCTTCATCGCACTGCTAGAGACCACCTCCACTTCATCCTCAATCCTAACTTACAACAACCCTCACAAAGCATTATAATCTCCTCCATGAATCCTGACAGCGCTCTTTGGCGTTTTCCATTACACCTCACCTCGACAGCGTCACCCTTCAAGCCACCTTCCTCTCAGACTACGCACCAAGCCCCCTTCTCCTCGCCCTCGTTACTCTTCCCTGCCACCACCGTATTACACTCCTCATCTCCGTCACCATAACCACTCCATGTAGCCAACCAACAATCATGAAATCATTGTGGTAGGTCACTATGTCTTCCCTCCTGCCTGCAAGCACCATCAAGAGCACAAACCGTGAGCAATAAACGCCACCACGCAAGCACCATGCCCCTATGCACCTCTAGATTCCACGTAGCAACCAATCCTAAGGATCCACCACCACTTAACGCTCCACCTCCACAACCTAAAGATTCCTTCAAACCCCTCTGTCGAGCTTCCACACCGCCGGATGCCGCTGCCAATGGTGACGCCACTGGCGGCAACGTTTGCTACCAACGTTGTTTACCTCTAATACCATCAATCTTTCCCGACCATGACTCTGTCATGCTAAAACTCCCTCTATAGCAACTTCTGTTGCCATTCTCATCATCGGTGACGCCTTGCCTTCATCTTCGAACCTCCATAAGTCACTCCAAACCGCATCTACACAACGCCAATCCACGTGCAAGCCCCAACCTCTGCATACGCACCGCCACCGTCGTCACTTCACGCCGCCTCTGCCGTCGACGGACCCATGACCACCTTCCACCGCCGTCGCTATTACCTTGGCGAGCCACATCCTCCCGCGCCTCACAGGGGATTCCCATGTCCCCCCCCAAGGCGCCACGTGTGCGCCACTAGGGTTAGTGGGGATGCTCCCTGCACCCCCTGTATTCCAGCCTGCACCTTAACATCCCTCAATCCCCAAATTACCCCTGCCATCAGTTGGGTGGGATTTGCTTTTTGCACCCTCTGTATTCCAATCTGCACCTACATTTCTCTTAGATTCCCAAAACGCTATTTAGTAATGAGTGCATTTCTGATTAATGGGTTTAATTGTTGCACCCTCATATCTTTGGATCTACACCTACTGATATTCTGAATTACAAAACTGCCCTTAATGTCATTTAAAAATCTTTAAGAGTTTAACATAGGGCCATTTCTTTTAAAAAACCTATTTCTCATATTCATATAAAAAAATTTTGTTTTAATAAATTTTAATTAAAATTCCAAATGACCGTTCGCGTCATGCGGGATTCCTTTTTTTTTAAAAAAATAATAATAATAAATAAATATCAATTTTTGATTTAAGTTCTAAATGACCGCACGCGTCATTCGGAATTTAATTTAAAGAGTTTCAATTTTCATTTCGATTATCAAAAGGCCGCACGCGTCTATGATATTCCGAAATGAAATTTAATTTTCAAAATTAATAAAAATATATAAAAAAATTCAAAAGAATAAAAAAATATCAAGTTTCTCAAAACAACTCAGCTATTATTTAGAACTACGTATTTCCTGATTCTTCACCCATTAAGGATGTTGATACGTAGGAGCAAGGTCAATCCTTGTCGAGTCCTTTCATTTAAAAAATTATTATACTTTTTTTTATTGCATTTTAATTATATTTTTTGAAAAATAAACATTTTATAAACCACATTTAATTTTGCTCATTTGATTAAAGGCACTGTCTTAAGACAGGCGTTGTGGGGTGTTAATACCTTCCCCACGCGTAACCGACTCCCGAGCTCATCTTTAGTTTGCAGACTTTTCCTTATTCTTTTCTTGGTTTTCCATAGTTTTTCATAATAAACTATGATGGCGACTCCATCTCTTTCTTTTCATTAGTTTTTATTTCTTTTTTCGGATCGTCATACCCGTCGTGATTTAAGGTCACGACACAACCTCAAGCACTACTAAGATTATCCAAGTCCATGCATTGACTTAAGCCATACTAAGATTTCCTCCTCATCAACCTTTCTGAAGATGACGTTATTCCTATGTAACCAAATACTCCAACTAATATCTACCCATATAGTATCCCAAACCTTATTTTCCTTAGCATTTCAAATGTAACAACCCAAAGTGATTAAAATTTTGTTTAATTAGGAAATGTGGTGTTGTACAGATTCCAATCCATGAATAATATATATTCCACACTCTCCTAATAACACTACACGATAGAAAAAGATGACCAACACTTTCCTTCTTCTCTTCGCACAATGTGCATAACATATTACTCAACTACGCACCTCTACTATGTAGGTTATACTTGGTAGGTACCTTATTAAGTAAAACTCTCTAAGCCAACATTGAAGCGGAAGGAATGCTTTAATTTTCCAAAAGGTCTTATACAACGTCTTGTCCTCACCTAACACTCATTCATTCAAAATGTTATATATAGACTTAACAGTACAAACTTGGAAATTGTTGGCTTTCCAAATCCATTCATCGCAACTCTGACTATTTAAAAGATTATTATCTAACTCTAAAAAATTTTGACTAACTAGGTACTCTTCCCACTGAAACCAAATTCTCCTCCACTCCAAATTCCACTCTCAAATACTACCATTCCATCTCCCAACCTGACTCAAAGTAGCTTCTTTATTCAAATTATTAATATAAAGTCTAGGATAAGAATCTTTAAGAACATTTTATTACCCACTTATTATTCCAAAAACTAAATCCTTATATTAGAAAGTAACTTCACAAAGTACAGGATTAAAAAAAATATATATCTATGTCTTTTAAAGTTGTTTAGTAGAGAATATTTTATCTAAACACCTAGAAGTTTTTTATCCTTAATGAAAAATGTTTTATATGGAATTAGTCTTTTTTAAAATACACACTCCTTTTTACTTTTTTTTTAATTACCCTACCAATTTTCAAAAATAATATATATTATATTAAAGATTTTTGTAATTTTCTTTCATGCTCTAATTATTCAAAATATCTAAAAATTACCATCTTTTAAAGCAAATTAAAATAAAACTACACTATAAAACATAAGTCTAAATAAAATGGCATTTTAAAACATATTCGAATAAAATTAGTTTTTCTATCATGTTAGTTCAAATAAAATTGCAATCAAAAGCATAATTTAGATTTAGTTTCTTTAGAACATTAGTCTAAATAAATGTGTTTTAATAAAACATAAGTATAAAAAAGACAATAAAGTAGACTACTTCAATTCCTGAAGTCTTCTTAAACATGCTTCCACCATTTCAAAAACTAGAAATGATTCAAATATTGATTTTTCCCTCTTCAACGACCTTGTTTTCACAAATTGATTCTTAGATAAATAAGTCCAAATAATAACAACTAATCATTGATTGTTATTAAAACTGAAAATAATATTGAAAATTTTACGACATTATCAACGTCCTTAACTTTCTAACATTGTATTAATATTTGGTATCAATTTGCCCACTTTTCATTTTGAAAAACTTACCAAAAACTTGAAAAAAAAAATAAGTTCATCAAAAAATTGTAACTTAATAATATGCATCAATTTTATGAATATAGATATTTAACCCAAAATTTCAATTTTATTACATTCCATGTCACTTCATAGCATGCATCTACTTTCAAAATATTTAGATATAATTTCATACCTTCCAAAGCTAGCTAGCTAATTGTTATTCTCTTTACCATCTCTATTTAATAAAACTTAAAACAAATATTTGAGATAAAAATTGTTAAAAAATATTTTACAATTATTTAATATTACAAATTTTAACCTATTAATGGAGTCACTTTCTCATATGCCATCTATAATAAGAAATTTATAATATTTTCAGATATAATAATTTTGTTATCCCAAAATTTATAATATATAATATTTTTTAGATGTGGTTTATATAAATCGTCTAATATTCTATTAAAAAGCAAGACTACATGTTAGATGCCCAAATAATACATCATGTAGTTGTATCACTTAGAGTTAAACTATATAAACATTTCATAAATTCATATAATTTCCTAAGAGTTAGATAATCAAAGACAGTCATTTCCTAAGAGTTAGATAATCAAAGACAGTCAAATGATATATTTCATAAAGGTAGAAACAAAATAATTGTTTATTATTTTATAAAAAAATACCTTTTATACTAGTTACAACAACCATTTGATTTGAGTTTGAAAATGTTTGGGAATCATTTAAAAACAATTATAGAAACATAAGCATTGAGTTAGAAAATTTCTTATGCAAACCCGTCTTCAAGACTATAGACAAGAATAAGGATATTATTGAGTTAAAGCTTTGATCAGGAGCTTATCAGGAATTTGGACTTGTTTGTGCCTCCAAACAAACTTTTGAGCCCAAATTCAAAATTGGAGAAGATTACTCTAGAGATTTTGAAGCTTCAAGATTACAAACCTCTACTTGTAAAAATTGTATGGAGTAGTGTAAAATTTATTTTGGGTCTTATATTTTGGGTCAAGTAAAATAGGATTTTAGGCCTTGTATTTTAGGCCGAATAGTGTAGGTTTTGGGCCTTGAAGCCCATAAGAAAAAGTGATGACCACCTTTGAAAGAATCCTCCAAAAGGGTGTCACCTAGGAAGAATAAGTCTAAGAAGGCACCACATGATACTCTAAGTAGGCGCCACATAAGAACTTCTTCTCCTAACTTCTTTTGCCACTTGTCCACCTTTCATTGGAGAGTATTTGAATCTTGGGCTGCAAGCAACCTTTGTCACATGGCACTTTTCCAATAGAGAAGATCATCTACACTCATGGTTTGCCATTTGTCAAGCTCTTATTAGAGAGTTTTTGAGAAACTTGCAAGACAAGTCATCTTTTAGTCTATAAATAGGAAGTTTATGTAATTGAAAATTTAGCTTTTATTGAATAAGTGTTTTCCAAATTGCCTCTTCTTGTTTTAAGAGCTCTCCTTAGATTGGTTTTCATTTTCAAGATTCTATTCTAGCCTTCTCCTAAGTGTTTTGGCCTAATCTCACACTCAAATCACTTCCATTTCTACTCATCCAAACCCAAGAATTCTTCAACCTTCTGCTACATTCCATGATCTCACGTGCAGAAGGCACTTGAAGCATGCAATGAAGATATGAATTGCATCATTTGGTATTTAAAGCTTTGGTCTTGAAGAGATAAGTTCTTCTTCCAATTTTCTTCTTCAAACCATGTTGTATACTGTGTGTTTACATGTGTTCGACTATTTTTTATTGTTTAATATGTTTGTTTTTTATTTTCATCAGTTCAAACACTTTGTTCTACCTTGAACCATCCAAAATTGCATGAACTAGGTGTGTTCAACCACTTGTGTGTTGTTCCGTTTTTACTTTAGTGATATTTCTAAGTTTTGTTCATTTCAATCTGTGAAATCATTTCATTTTTAGGTGTTTTACAATTTATAATATGTTCTTGTCATGCCTTAACTCATGTGTCACTACAACATTTTTCACTTTAGGCAACAGATGAAAAATGTGGCCTAAGGTGAAAAAAATGTGGCATTAACTTTACGCCACAGTTTGGCCACGGTTTTGAAATTGTGGTGTATTCAACCGTGGGCATAGCTCAAAGCCTACAGTTTTTTTCAAAAGTTTGGCCTTAGCCTAATACAATAGGCCATGTATTTTGTCAATGTTTAGGCCACATTTTTTTATCTGTTGCCTTTTCGTCAATGTTTAGGCCACATTTTTCTTATATTGTTGCCTTTTCTGTCAACATTTAGGCCACACCTTTTTTAGCTGTTGTGTTTTTTGTTTAATCCTTCATACCACATTTGTAATATTTCTAAATAGATTATGAATACATTAAGCCACTAATCCATTGTTAACACTATTATTATAATATAAAAATACTTCAATAGAATTATAGAAGACAATTACATTATTTTTAGTAAATTGTAATTGAAGATAACATTAATAATACTCATAACATTTAAAAATGCAATTAAATGTTCATAATGTATTTCAAAACATAACAACTGAGAATATTAAAAACTATACTCCAACGTTGCGTAACACACTTTGAAAATTACAAAAAAAAATAATATAAGGTATATAACAAAAGTTTTTGATTAATTTCTTCATTTTATATTTTCTTCTCCAAATGAACTTGAACTTCACCCTGCAGGTAAAAACAAAAAAAAAATCAACAAACTTAGACATGATCTTCTTCCTAATTATGAAAGTTTGTATAAAATATTTCACTATCTTAGATGGTTCCAATGTATACCTCATCATCATCAGGAACATGAGTTTCAGCAGAGGAACGTGGAGCAACTGCACTATTTTCATTGCCTAATGGTCGTGACATCATTTCTTCTATATCATTCTCATCCAAATCAGTATTTTGCTTAAGCATGAATTTCATCACTGCCTCAAAACCTTTGAATTTCTTGATTATATCATTTCTTTCAATGACATGTTCTCTTTTTAGAGCATCAATTTCTTGATTTTTCTTCAATGTTGTGGGTGTCATAGTCCTTCCATAACAACAAACTCAATCAGACTTTTCTTTCCCAAACAATGACTCAAATGTTTTTACTCAGATGCACTTGAATTTTCAATTGAACTTTGAAGCTTAGACTATCAAAAACATATCAAAGTTATGAAAAAGTAAAATATATGGAGCTTTCAAACATATTTCATAAGTACAAATAAACTTACAATTGTATCTAGTGTTTCTTCATCAATTGCTTTTCCATTTTTATCAAGACGACCTTGTCAAGTTTTAATAAACATTTTAGCTCTAGTAACTTCTTCTGTATCAAAATTGCTAGCACTCTATTAATAAAAATTAAAAATTAAAAATTAATAGTAAAATATATATTAATGGTATATTATAAATTGAGACATAATCTAATAATATCATACCAATTCGGCTTGAACTCTGGCAAAGTAGATTGTGCCCATACGATACATATACTTTTGCTTAGTCCTATTCATTATGTTCTTTTCACTAATGCTTTGTATTTTGTAGATGAGAACATACATCAATATAAATGTAGTTAACAAAAATCTAGAATGAGGCATTGTTTATCTTTCTTCGCTACCAATATTGTTATAATATTATTTCCTGTCAATACTATTACAAAAATGATAATTATATTACAATATTATTCTACTGGTCCAAAATTGACAATATTGTTATAATATTATTTTCCGTAAAAAAAAGAAATAAAAATAGGTATAAAAAAATGTGGGATGCAAACTAATGTTTAACAAACCATTTTCTAAAAACATTTGTTTCATGCCCAACTACCAATTGCAGGACCTTTGTGTGCTTGAACTTGGAATCATAATTTCTACTATTGACTAGAGAATCATGTTATTATGAACCAGAATATTACTATGAACTAGAAGGATCATACCTTGATAGTATCATTCGTCCGGGGCTTATACATACCTTTGGAATGATTAATTTGTACTCAGCAAATTCAGCTATACCCAATTACTCTTAAGATCATCGCTACAACAGAAAAACAACAAAAAATAGTATCAATAATTTGAGCTAAGTATCTTTCTAAAACAAATGACTCAAGGCCATTAGTTAGTGCATATATTGGATTTTGAAAAAGAAAATGATCAACCTCGATAAATATATAAAATTTAAAATATTTCTTAACAAACCCTATAGAGCCATGATTTTGTTGAACATCCAAGTCCTCTTGTAACTTATTTGAAAACGAATATTGCAATCATCCTTACTTTGCAATTAATGTTTGATTCCAAAATGTTAAACATTATGCACTTATCTATATAAACATTTTGCAGTTTTTTATATGTGGTTATGCCTTTAACAGGGAAAAGTCATATTCATCTTTTAAGTTCGAACAAATATAATTGAATATTAATAATGAACAAATTTCTAACAAACATAATAACTAACCTTGAAACACAAATTTTGATAAAAAAAAAACACAAACCCTAAATTATACAAAAAAAAATCTAATCAAATTCAAAACAAAAACCCTAAATTAGGTGAATAAAAGAAGAGAAATTGAGAATGTGACAAAAATAGTGAGAAAGATCGAGATTGAGAGACTCACCAAAGACGACAAAGAGCTCAATGATGACTGTAGCGAGAAGACGTCAGATGACAAAATGTGGCTGCGATGAGGAAAGGATAGTGGACCGGAGAGTGGGGGAGATGAGATGAAAATATTGAGAGGGTGAGGTAGTGTAGACAGAAGATTTGTAGGGTAGACAGAGGATTTGGCAGCCGGAAGGGTAATTACTTTTAATTTCAATACCTTTATCTTTTTGTTTGTATGAGCAAGAAGTCTTATTTTGTTAAGAGCAGGAAGCCACAATTTTACTTTTAATGTTTTGCTTTTACGAGGGTGAGTAATAGGTTACATTCAGAACATGTGGTTTATACTATAATTATATAGACCACATTTTTTTTTAATTTTAGGGCACACTTTTTTTATGTGGCCTATTTTTTTAATAGGGTAGAGGAGAATATTGTGGCTTAAAATGCCCACAACTCAAAAAGTGTGACCTATAATGAAAATAAACGACACTTGTAAAAGTATGGTCTTTTCTACTTTTAGGCCACATTTATTTGTCTAGGGCCAACAAAAGTGTTGTCTAAAGTGATAAATGTTGTATGTATCCATAAATATCATGAACTTTATGTCTAGAAACTCGTTTATAAGATGTTTTTGAAAATGTTTGTAGTATGTCTACTTTGTGTTTGATAAAATGTTTTATATAAACTAAATTTGTGTTTTAGCTTTGTGTGTTTTTCACTTTTTGTTTTGAGTTCTTTAACTTTTTATTAGATCATCAACAAGTTTCTTAGTGTTAGGTCTCCATTGTGTCTAGTTGTATTGTTCAAATTCGTTGGCCTTTTATAGGTATCAAATTCCTGAATTTGTTTTGTAAACTACACTGGATTGAAAAATTGATTGCGAAAAACATACATATCATTTTCATGTGAATTTTTTTATGTTAACACCTTAAGGTGTTAATAATACACGATTAAAGAATCACATCCAATTTCTAAATACAAAAAAATAAAATAAAAAATCACAAAAACCTGGATGTTAGGTGCTGAAAATATAAGTTTGGGTATTTCAAATTGATTTGTCATCTATTCATTTAAAAGCATATTTTTTTTAACAATTTTGCATTAATAATTAGTTTTTATTCAATAGAAAACATTTTGAAAAATGTATTCATATAAAAAAATAAATTATATAATAAGAACGTTAAACGGTTTTAGATATAATCTAATGTTAAATTATTATTTATTAGTTTTTTTTGTTGATTTCTTATATTAATATCTTAAAATTTACATATCATTGATAATGTTAGACCAAAATACTATGGTATTTTGATTAAGTGTAAATCAAACAAGGTATAAAATTTTCTTTAGCATTAATGAAAATAAGATAGTATGAGTATATTGTCTGTTAGACGGTAAGAAGATCATGTTGACCAAGTAGAGAGATTGACTCTTTAGATTAAAAGATTAAACAATATGTGACCAAGCTCTCACTTTTATGAAGAGTATTCTTGAAGCTTGAGTTTGTATTCTACATAGTCTTCTACATATGTTCTAAGAAGATCCTAGCCAAACAAATAATGTTCAAAATATCTTAGTAAAGCTAAAGTTGTAACACTCACCAACTCTTTTGACATAAGTTATTTTCAACTTTTACCCTCTAGATCTGCGATGTATGTTATAAAAAGTTTTGCTACTGAAGAAGATAAGTACTTCTAATTACTAAAAAGATTGTAAAAAGAAGAGAAGAGAAGAAAAATTAATATTGCATGTGTCAACACCTAATTTTGTCCGGATAAATAAAATTTATTTTCAAGAAAAGAAAAAAAATTAATTAATATATTAAAAATATTAAAAAAATTGATTAATTATTTTTTGAAAAAATTAAAAGTGATAAACAAGGGTTTTAAATAAATATTTAATATATATATATATATATATATATATATATATATATATATAATTTCTCTTTAATGAAATTCAAAATGATTAGTTTAGACTTTTATATTTTTCTATTATTATTAAAAAAAGTTGTAGTTTGAGTCTAATCCTTAGCATTAAAATTAAAATACGAAAATAGAATGACTACTGAATTAAAAAAATGTTTCTCCTTTCTTAAGATGTTAGTTTAGATTTTTTTTCCACTTTTTATTATGTTATTTCATATTCAAAAAATACATAGACCCAACCCAGTAGGATTTGAAAAAAAAAAATGATTATTACTGTTCACACCCCTTTATTATTTCTTTTCATTCACCTCTCTCCCGTTTGGGTCACTAGGCCATCTTTTATTCAAACCCATCTTTTTTTCTTTATTGTCTAATCAAGTTAGAGACTAATTTAGAATCTAATAGTATAATTGGCTAAAATCTTGGTAGTTAATGTTAGATACCAATTATTTTGACTTAAGTGGTCACTGAATCCAATCATTACTTTTATTTTATAGTTATTTAGCAACCAAAACCTTATTCGGTGATTATTTTGGTCACAATTAGCAACCATTTTATTTGGTAGCCAGAAATTGGTCTTTAAATAGTTTTTTTCTTGTAGTGTTAGCCTTCAGACATCAGCAACCACCTTAACCTTCACACACCAAAAGTTGTTGTGCCACCTTTTCTTATTTTTGTTGCAAATTTTCAAATACTAATTTTTTAAATTCAAATCCATAAAAATAAAAAATATCAAGTATTTAAATACTAATTTTTTAAAATTCAAATATATAAAAATAAAAAATATCAATTTTTTCAAAACTTAAAAATACAAAATTGAAAAAATTAAAAAATATAAACACCACAACAAATAATTTTCTATCTAGAGCTATGTGAACCCTGATTTTTCATTATGGATGAAAATACGTTGTAGCAAGTCAATCCTTGTCGGATCCCAAAATAAAAAGAAAATATTTTCTTTGTTTTTACCTGTATTTTTGTTTCTTTTTGGAAAAAAAAAATTGACATTTAAAAAAAAAACATATTCCTTTTACTCATTTGATTAAACATACCATCTTAGGACAAACCTTATAGGTGTACTAATATTTTTCCCACACGTAACTAACTCCAGAACTCTAATTTTGGTTTCGAAGACGATAACCTTATCTTCGATTTTTCCACAGTTTTCTATAATAAACTATGGTGACGACTCTATTTTATTTTTTTAAAAGAAAATTTATCTTTCTTTCGCTATGTCGTTACCTCGGTTGCGATAACATGTCATGCATTTAATGCTTCTTAACGTAAAAGTTGATGATAGCAAAAAAAATGATGAAGAGAGTTCAAAACTACTCAATAACCAAAATAGGTATTTTTTTTTGTGGGCCTATAAGAAGAGAAACTTCAATGAGAATAACAGAGAAGTGAGTCATAATTCTATTAAAATATTTTGCATCCTAAAGCTTTGTAAAAACATAATGTGTGTTCATTTTTGCATACTAGTAGAGAGAGCTTAAACATTGTACATGTTGAAAGATGCAATCAAAAATAGTGGCACCTTCTTAGAAAGGTACTATGAAGAAGTAACAACTGTACAATATGTTGGAATGTTTCTTAAAGACTGAATGTGGCACCTTTCTCACTATTTTCTTAATTCTGTTAAGTTTGTATTTCCCCTGTCCCTTTTTTTGTGGTAGTGGTATTCTGCATAAACAACACTGTACGTTTTGGGGATGGTAAATATTTTGTTTTGAAACGGAGTTTGGGGCAGGTGCTAGATTTGGCATATGGGATAGTATGTCTTTTGTGATGAACATATATAATCTCAATGATTTTGGTATAGAATGCTTATTTTCTGACTTTTTTAAGACTTTTTGTGTAAATAAGTTGAAGTATAAGTTTATTACCTCTAATTTATTTATATTTTTTTATTATCGACAAAAGAAAAACTAGTTGTTCACGAATTGGACGTACCATATTGTAACAAACTAAACAATTCAAAAATACTATGTAATACATTGCATGTTTTTTTATATAACTGGGCTAAAGAGAGTGAATTGTTCAAAGGAAACATATCAATAAAAGTTGTTCATTTAATTAAAATCTCAATTTATTATCTCCAATATATTTAATATATCAGATGATACTTGCAGCGATAATTTTTATTTTTAATTATTTGAAAATATTAAACTCATTGATTTTATGTTTTTATAAAATTTTATGCAACAAAATATAACATGAATTTTTACCTACTCCTTTTATTCATTAATTTAACTATAAATAATATTAAAATTAATATATTATATTAATTTAAAGTGGTAAATTTATATAACTAAAATTAATTTTAATATATATATATATATATATATATATAATAAATTTAAAATATAAAAGTTAAAAAAGATAAAAATTAACAAAGTTGAAGGTCCTACCTTCTAGAAGACGGAATCCAATTTTTAAGAACAAACCACCTACCAAGTTAAAACAAAAGAGTCATAGATTCATAGCACTACATCATCACAAATTTACTCCAATACTTTAACTAAATATATTACACTATATATATATATATATATATATATATATATATATATATATATATATATATATATATATATATATATTTTATTTTAAT
>Ga0099824_1008450_pt1 | contig 13154 bp, 13 predicted proteins | sample SiratrowhiteBW_FD_76837 | JGI IMG/M metagenome (GOLD analysis project Ga0099824, IMG submission 76837) | Root nodule microbial communities of legume samples collected from California, USA - Siratro white BW | ecosystem: Host-associated > Plants > Roots > Nodule | place: USA: California... | reverse complement strand
GAGATCATGGCGTTACGCTTATCGGAGCAGGTCTAGACGAAGCCCCAATGGCGTATAAAGATATTAATCAGGTGATGGAAGCGCAGAAAGATTTGGTAGATGTGGTAGCGAAGTTTACACCGAAATTGGTTAGAATGGCGGATGATGGAAGCCGTGAAGACTAAGAAGAAGCAAGAAGCAAGAGGCAAGACTAAGGAGAAGCAAGAAGCAAGAAGAAAGATATGACTGTTTTGTCTTTTGTTTCTTTTCTGCACAAAATTTAAAAATTAAAAAAGTAGACAAATAAGAAAGAGCCAAGAGGAAAGATGAGAAATTCTTGCCTCTTGCTTCTTTTCTCTGCAAAATCTTAAAAGAAAAAATAATCGGTTCAGAGAGAAAAAAACTTAGCATCTTAGTATCTCAGAACCTTAGCAACTTTAAAAACATGAATTATATAGATATCGGAATTAATTTGACCTACAAACAATTCCAAAACGACATAGACGATGTCGTACAAGACGCGCTCGACGCCGACGTATCGCAAATGATACTCACAGGCACCAGCGTACGAAATAGCGAAGAATCGGCTAAAATTGCGCGACAATACCCAGGCGTGTTGTACGCCACGGCAGGAATTCACCCGCATGATGCGAAGAGTTTTGATGCGCAGAGTATTTCGAAACTCAGGAAATTATTAGAACTGAAACACGTCGTTTCGGTTGGCGAATGCGGACTCGATTTTGATCGTGATTTTTCGCCCCGAAACAAACAGGAAGAATGTTACAAAGCCCAGCTCGAATTGGCGATTGAAGTAAAGAAACCTTTGTTTTTGCACGAAAGAAGCGCTTTCAATTCTTTTATGAATATCACCAAAGACTATTTACCGCAATTGCCAAAAGCCGTTGTGCATTGTTTTACGGGAACTTTGCAAGAAGCCAAAACCTATCTCGATAACGGATTTTATCTGGGTTTTACGGGAGCGATTTCAGATGCCAAACGTTTTAGCCATTTAAAAGAAGTCATTCAGTACGTACCGCTCGACCGAATGATGATTGAAACCGATGCGCCGTTTATGCTTCCTAAAAATGTCCCGAACAACCTCTTGAAGAAATATCACGAACGCCGTTGCGAACCTGCTTTTCTGCCGTATGTGGCCGGAACAATTGCACAGTTTAAAGGAATTACTTTAGCTAAAGTAGCAGAGGAAACGACTAGGAATTCTAAAAAGTTTTTTGGGATTTAAGTTCTAAAACTTTTATATAGATTTACAGAAAAATACAGCTATGGAACAAGAAAATGAAGATTTCAAGATACTCACAGATTATATATTGTCGATTAAATTTATGCAACGATTTGATTTTATTGATTTTATTGATTTTGATTCAATTGAAGATTGGGCAATACAATTAATCAATTTAGGATGTGAGAATGAAGCTCTTTATACCTTAGCTACTTTTTATAAGCCTATTAATCCTGATGAGATTATGCCTTATTTAAAGCGTACTTTTTTAGAATTGAATTTAAAAGAAAAGGAAGGAGATGAAGCGGAAATATGTTATGCTCGATATCATTTTAATAGAGTTATAAAAGGAGAAGATGTGGAAACAAATTCATTCTATGCTTCAATATTCTGTGATGGAGATGGTCTAAAATTGCATCCTGAAACGGAACTTGATTTTGGTGTTCTTAGTGAAATTTCGCTAGATATGAAATATGATCCTAACTATTGGTATAGAGGAGTTAATATTAGCAATATTGAGCAAAAAGTTATAGAAAAGGCTAAATGGTGGTTAAAAAATAATCCTATAAGTTAGAATATTTACGACTCAATTGAAATAGAAAGTTTTATCAATGACAAATCTTAAAAATAGAGGTAAGGAAGCAAGTGACGATGATTTATTTGGAACAGAGAAAATACAGTTGAAACTAAAAGAAGCAGTAACAGATTTGTCTTATTTCCTGAGCAGAGGTTATGGCGAAAAAGCAACATTAGCTTTAGTCGGAAATAGATATCGTTTAAATTCCCGACAGCAACAAGCAGTTCGCGGAATGAGTGCTTCTCAAAGTCAAATTGGAAGTCGAAGATCTAAAGAAATTCAAAGTTCCGATTTAGAAGGAAAAGAAATTGCTATAGATGGTTTTAATGTTTTGATTTTGTTAGAAAGCATTTTATCAAACGCTTATGTTTTTAAAGGACAAGATGGATTCATTCGTGATTTGTCAAGTGTACACGGAACTTATAAGAGAGTGAAACAGACATCGCAGGCAATAGAAATAATTGCTGATTTCTACAAAAAAGAAAAAATTAAAACGATCTTTTGGTTTTTTGATAAACCTGTTTCAAATAGCGGCAGATTAAAAAAGATGATTGAAGAAATAGCTTTAGAAAATCAATACGATTGGCAAGTGGAATTGGTTTATAATCCTGATAAAGTCATTGCAGAAAGTAATTGGATTGCTGTGACTTCTGATGCATGGATTTTGGATAATGTTTCAGCTAATTTCAATTTGATGAAATACACTCTGTCGCAAATGAATGCAAAAGAAACTGTAATTTCTTGTGAATAAACAATGAAGTAAAATTTAAATGGAAGAAAAAATTATATATAAATCAGGTAGAAATGAAAAAGTTATTTCAAAGGAAGAACTTCATACAGTGAAAAACTTTTTCAAGAATTTTTATATTGATGAAGAACTTATAAGAACCGAATATATCTCATCTAATAGTAATAGTAATTTTACGATTTACTATTTGAATAGCAATCAGTCAATAGAAGAAATATTGCTTGAAAATAATCAATTTTTAAATAGAAGTTTCCATTATAAATTATTTGATAAATCTGGTTTTACAGTCTATTTGTTTCAAAGTTATGATTTTAGAAATCTTGAACAACAATCGATTATAATAAAAGATAAAGAGGAAAACTTAGTTGTAAAAACTGGTAATAGCTTGAAAACTTATGAGGATTCCAGTTTTTTTAATTTTTCCAAAACAATAAAAAGTGATGCTAAATATTCAATTTTGAGTAGAAAGGTTGAAGAAGATTCGACTGTAAGCGTTAACTATTTTGAAAACGGAGATTTTAAGTCAGCATATTTTTCTAATGAAAATTTAGAAATGAATCTTCAGGAATTTTTATTTAAAAATGATTTTTTAGAAAGATATAAGCTAAATATTGATAAAGATTTTTTTAAATCATTTTTTCCTGTAATTCCTAATTCAGATTTTAGCATTCCTGAAATTTTAATTGAATATTCAGATTATTACAAAAACAAAATAGAATTTAAAGAAATTTTTACAGAACGATTTTTTCATAAAACTTTGTATTTAGATAAAAAGAAACGTTTTATAGAAAAATTTGAGCATGGAAAAATTGTATCGAAAACTTACTTTCTAAGTATTGACGAAACCATTCAAGACTTTTTGGGAGAAATGCAAAATGGAATTGAGTATTGTTATTATCATAAACCTATAATAAAAAATAATTGTACATATTGGGGAGTTGTACAGTATGACGAAAATGGAATGGTAATTGAACAAAGAAATGAGGTATACAATTATCAAGATCAATTGATCAGTGTTAATTACCTTCTAAGCAATAAATTTAGAACCCATTCTTTAATTAAGTATTGTTACAAAAACAATTATGAATCTCAGCTACTAAGTATTTACATGTATGATGATTCTGGTGCAATCTCTTATATAGACGATTGTGGTTTTGGTTCTGATTCTATGTGGGAGGATACTGTTTGGGAAATGCCAAACCTAAAATTTGAAACTTATATTAAAAGGATAGAAGATCCTTTTTTTAAATCTTTTTTTTCAGAGGTTCCAGAAAGCTCAAAAGAAGAAATAGAGATCATTTATAAAAATCATCTTGGTCAAGTTATTTCAGAAAATGAAATTAAAAAAGTATATGAATATCAGAAAGAAGTAAAAATAAACCAGCTCACAAAAGAAATCAAAACTTATAAAGATAATTCTTGTTCTTTTGTAGAATACTATTGTTCTGATCAGGAAAAACCAGAAGATTTCGAATTTTATTCTACAAGAAATTATATTGTTTATCATAATAAGAAGCATCAAAATGGATATTTTGTGTATGATATTTTTGAAAGTGCTGTTGAGACATTAGAAATCGGACATTACAAAGGAATTTTGGTTCAGGATTTTTTTGGTAGAGAAATTACACGAGTTGTTTTTAAGAATGATGAAATGGATTTAAAATATGCCCGAAAGATTTCTTACGATAATTTTAAAAGTGAATTAGGCTATGATTTCGCTACTGTAATTGTAAATTTTGAAGATCCGAATAAAGTTTTAAATTATTATTCTAATGAAACAACCTATACAGTAGATGAGTTTGAAAAAGAACAGTTTAGCAGTCTGAATAAAACTAATAATTCTTTTTTTAAATCAATTTTTCCGTTTGTTCCTGAAGTAGAAGCAAAAATTTATGAACCTTTTATTTTTAAATTAAAACTCAAAAAGCAAGAAAATTCTTTTGAGCCTGAAGAAATAAAATGCTTATATAATTCTAATAATAAACTCAAATATGTATTTGATGGATATAAAAAATGGAGTTTTTTAAAAGATAGATCTGAAGTTAATCTAAAATTGCCAGAATTATTATATTATGGTTATGATATTTCATTTTACAATATAAAACAGGCAGATGAAATTATATCATGCGATGTTCTATATAACCTGCAATTTGAAAAAGACAGATTTAAAGAGTTTAATGTAAGATTAAAAATAAGCACAACGTCTCTCGATTTTAGTTGCGAATCTGATGATCCAATTTTCTCTTTTAGAAAGATTTTTTTTGAACATTATGAAGAAGAGTTATTTTGTTTTTATTTGAATGAAGAGAGAATTTGGAATACAGAAATTAGTAAAGAAAAATTAGTCATGTTTTTAATTGAAGCTTAAAAAGAATACTTTTAAAGCTAAAACGACCCTAAAGAAATCAACTTCGTTGATGAGATTAATCTCTATCTTTGTTTTCGGTCTAAATTCAGGATTAAAAATCTAAAATTATAAAAGTAAGTTTTTTCTTTCTTTTTGAAATAAAAGTATATCTTTGTTCTCGACAAAACATTTTATCGGCAATCGAGAACTTTGAAACTTTATAAGTTAACATAAGCGAAGCCCTCATTCACGTTGCTGGAGCTAGTGATAGCCCTAATCTCATTCGATAAGAATGTTTTGTCACAACCGAAGATGAGGGTTTCGTGCGTTTAATATTTTCAGAAAAATGACAAAAGAAAATCAAAAACCAACACATCGTGATGTAGTGCCATCCGTAATTAATTTTCTTTCAGACGAATTGTTTGAGGGAGATTACAAAGAACAGCCCCTGTATTTGCAGGAAATCTTCGAGCTTTTAATGCATACAGAGTTTGGCGACGATATCAATTTAAGGCAAAAAATACTAAGCTGTTTAAGAACCAGCCGTAATCTGGCAGAAACCTTATCGCCATTTTCAGAGAAACAGATTTATAAAGCTTGTGCTAATAATAGATAAAATCTTTCAATAAAAAGTTAAATCCCGACAATTAGTATTGTCGGGATTTTTGTTATAAAAAATATATTTTCAGTATGTTTTGTTAAATTAATCTAAAATATAGTACATTTGTATCTGTAATTAATAATAGAAAAAAATACATATGAAATATTCATCAAGCCAATTTTTTGAACCTTTAGCGGGAAATTTTCCAGCTAATAGCTCAGGATGCGTATGTATTTTTATGAAATTATGATCTAGAATTTAGAGTCAAACTCATCATAGAATAGAAAAGCGTCCTCATTTTAGGACGCTTTTTTTGTTTTAAAGCACTTCGACTTCGCTCAGTGTGACAAAAGTGAACAACAAAATGATAAAGAAAACAAACCAGAACTAAAAAAACTAAAAAAATATTTAACCAAAATGTTTAATGATTAATAAAAATAGAAAGATATAGTCTTGGAAAGTAATCTGATGAGTAACAGTCATTTGATACAAAAGTGAGATCTGCACCAGTTTGCGGACAGGAATTTCTTTGTTTTTATTTTGGGTTTAACTAATTGATAATCAGAAAATTATTCTCAAAAAATATTTGGAAATATGAATTTTTCCATCATATCTTTGCCGAACAAAATTGAAACAAAGCGTTTCAGAAAACAACAACAACAACAACAATTAAAAAATAAATAAAATGAGTTTTAAATTATACATACACAACCCAGGACTAGTAGCAGCGGCTTCGGACCGTGAACGCTTTTACATGTTGGTGCATCAATATAGGCAATAGGATAGTTATATCGTATTTGTTATGAAGCACCTTTAATCGGGTGCTTTTTTTGTGACTATTTATTAGCCACGAAGGCACAAAGGCTCAGAGGGGCAAAGAGAAAAAGAGAAAACTGGGAAGATAACGGTGGTTGTTTACCCGCCTTGGACGCGGGAGGTCGCAGGTTCGAATCCTGCTTCCCAGACAAGTTTTAGCAAACTTAGTCTCTTAGAATCTTAGCAGCTCAGAAACTTAGAAAAATGTACGCAAAATAACTGCGCAGAACAATTGTAATATTTGTTCATGAAAGAATAAAAATGAAGTAAAAAATAGGAACCGTTAGTAGTAAGTGCTAACAGTTTAAGTTTAATAATAAAAAATTTAAGGATGAATCAAGAAATAGGATTTACGTCGGACCATAGTGGTCAAACAGATAAACTCGAGACAAGTGAACTGTCGTTTGCCTCAATTAAAAAGAAAGATTTGGAACTGATTAACCTATGGAAGGAGAAGGTCAATTTTAGGGAAATTATATATATCATTTAGAGATATTTCTCTCTGGTAAAGCAAGGGTGCTTTTTAACTTTTGTGATATTGGATTTCCCAGAAAACCTTCGATTTCCTGAGATTCCCAAGAATTACAAAAAAAAAAATACCATGCAAAACAATACACTAGAAAAATACAAAAAAGCAATTAGAAAAAAATACGAAATAGAAAAAGAAGGTAAATACTTTGATTACTTGTACAAGCCTTCTCGTGGAAAACTTCGTGATTTGTGCTGGCTAATTTTCGAAAACAACCCAACAAAGGATGACTTGAACGTCTTCAGCAACCTATTGGGCTTAGATTTCGATCATAGTAAAAAGAATAAGTTTAAGGAGAAAAAGGATAAGTTCAGACCTATCGAAACTTTCTTCAAAGGAGAAACAGATCCGTCAAACATTGACGCTATAAACATGGCAGCTATTTTGGTTGATTTTGAACCACGTCCTTTTAAAAAGTTCTACGAAATGTCTAAAACTGAAGAAATAAAACCAGTTAAACGGATTGAGAAAGCTAAAGCAGTTCTTGAAAAAAAGAAATCTGCTAAAAAGGAAAAGCATGAAAAGAAGTCTAAGAAAAGAAACTTCTTTCTAGATTTCAAAAGCATGTTCTTCTAGAGGTTTGCCAAACTCCCGATAGCTATTGGGATAAAGGATTAAACAGATTAATTAAATCTGCTGAATCTGCGAGAGAAAAAATCTTCGCGTTCCTTTGCGTAAACCTTTGCGCTCTTTGCGGTTAAATAAAACAATTATTAAAAATTAAAAAAATGAAAACAACAGATAAAATTATTATTATCGATTTAGAAGCCACATGTTGGCAAGGCGTAGTCCCGAGGGGACAGCAGAATGAAATTATTGAAATCGGATTAGCAGTCTTAGATACTGAGACGGGAGAAATCTCTAAGAACAAGGGGATTCTGATAAAGCCACAACGTTCTCATGTTAGTCCGTTTTGTACTGAACTGACGACTATTACTCAAGATTTACTGGATAAAAATGGAGTTTATTTTGAAGAAGCTGTTGATTTGCTAATCGACGAATACAATCCAGATTTGTACACTTGGGCAAGTTATGGGCAGTACGATTTGAATATGCTGACAAAACAGTGTAAATCGTTTGGCATTCCATATCCGATGGGAGAGGAGCACATCAATGTAAAAGAGCATTTTGCCGAGAAGTTTGGCTTGAAGAGGTCGACAGGAATGAATGGCGCTCTACAGTTGCTGAATATTCCATTGGAAGGAACGCACCATCGTGGAATTGATGATGCTAAAAACATCGCTAAAATCTTGCATTGGTGTTTGAAAAACTAGAATGGTTTAAATCCACTCTCCAGCTGCATTATAATCATCTGGAAGATAAGTGAGATATTGAACCATTCGCGGTTTTTCACCTTTATTTGGTGTCGCACAATGCGGAAGCGCTTGATGCCAAATGATAAAATCTCCTGCTTGCCCGATAATTGGTTTCGACTGCAGTGTCTGCAAAGCTTTTTCTCTCGGATTCTCGTGAGGTTTAAGTTCGTCAAGCCACTGATTAATTTGGTTATGAAAACCCGGAACACAATGAAAAGCGCCATCATTTGGTCCGCAATCGGTTAAATAAAGCAAGCCCTGAAGGCCAAAACTCAACGGCTTTTTCAAACTCATGTCCCAATGAAGAGGACTTCCCAGAAAATTAAAATTCTCTGTTTCAGGCGGATTAAAACTTACCTTGTCAATCGTTTTGTAAATTTTAGTGGTTTTATAAAGCTGTTCATACGCTTTTTTTACCCTTGGAGAAAAACGGTTCCGATTTAAAGTTTCATGATCAGAAAAATTAAGCATAAGGCCTTTTAGATCTTCATGGCTTTCGTACCAGCTTTCCTTTTTATTAGGATCCATTTTTAGATATTCCCAAATAGCTTTTTGAGTGTCTTCGCAGTCTTCTTTTGAGATAGCATTTTTAACGACTACATAACCATTTTGGTTCCAGAATTCTAAATCTTCTTCTGATAAAACATCGTAGGTTAAATCTTCGGGTTCAATTACTATATCACGTTTTCGGTTGTTGATCCAGATTTTAAAAGATTCATAATCTGGCTTTTCGAAATATAAAAATTGCAAAGCATCTTCCATACCAATACCCAGCTGATACAAGGTTTTGATTTCGTTGTTCCAGTTGGTTTGACCGAGATCAGCATTTTGAGGATCAACAGTGCGTTTCCATAATTGTTCAAGGGTATTCCAAGGCATAGCTTTCTGTTATAAAAGACAATAAGCTAAAATACAGGATTTATGGCTGGGAATGTAAAGTAAAAACACCTGTTTTCTGACACTAAAAAAGGCTGTCTCAATTGAGACAGCCTTTTCGTTTGGTTATATTATTCTGATTTATTAATTGTTTCCGTAGATTTTAGCGTAAAGATCTTTATAGATTTCTTTAATAATTTTACGTTTTAGTTTTAAAGTTGGAGTAAGCTGTCCGCCATCAATAGACCATACATCTGGAGTAAGTTCAAAACGTTTTACTTGCTCCCAGTGTCCGAATTTTTTATTGATGCTTTCCACTTCTTCATCAATGCGTTTAATTACTTCTGGATTTGCACTAATTTCTGCATCTGTATTTCCTAAAGTAATTTTGTGGATTTTTGCCCATTCTTTTACAAACTCAAAGTTTGGCTGAATAAAAGCTCCTGGCATTTTTTCACCTTCGCCAATAACCATAATCTGCTCAATAAAACGAGATTGTTTCATAGCATTTTCGATCATTTGCGGCGCAATATATTTACCTCCTGAAGTTTTGAACATTTCTTTTTTACGATCTGTAATTTTTAAGAAACCTTCGCTGTCAATTTCTCCAATATCTCCTGTATGGAAATAACCGTCTATAACAGCTTCTGCAGTTTTCTCAGGATCTTTATAATAGCCTAACATTACGTTCGGGCCTTTTAATAAAATTTCTCCGTCCTCGGCAATTTTAACTTCGAGATTACGAATTGGTTTTCCGACAGTTCCAATTTTAAATCCTCTGTTTCTTTGATCGTTTACGGCAATTACAGGAGATGTTTCAGTTAAACCGTAACCTTCCATAACCGGAATTTCTGCCGCAGCAAAAACTCTTGTCAAACGTGGCTGTAGAGCAGCACTTCCAGAAACCATCAAGTCTAAGTTTCCGCCTAAACCTTCTTTCCACTTGCTGAAAATCAATTTACGGGCAATTTTTAACTGAAATTCATACCAAGCACCATTTGCTCCGTATGGTTCGTATTTTAAACCTAAATCGATAGCCCAGAAGAATAGTTTTTTCTTGATTCCTGTTAATTCGGCTCCTTTAGCATAAATTTTATCGTAAACTTTCTCTAAAAGTCTTGGTACAGCTGTAATTACAGTTGGACGAACTTCTTTTAAGTTATCACTGATTTTGTCAATAGATTCTCCAAAATAAACCGATACACCATAGTATTGATAGATGTACAAAATCATTCTTTCAAAAATATGGCAAATAGGCAAGAAGCTCAATGCAGTGCTTTTTCCTGGATCAAACGGAATTCTTGGCGAGCTGTCTAAAACATTCGACACAATATTTTTGTGCGAAAGCATAACTCCTTTTGGTCTTCCTGTTGTTCCAGAAGTATAAATAATTGTGGCTAAATCGTCAGTTTTAATGCTGTCTTTTCTGGCTTCAACTTCGCTTTGATTGCTTTTGTCTTCACCTAAAACCAATAAATCTGACCAATGTTTGCATCCCGCAATTTCATTAAAAGAATAAACCTCTTTTAAAGAAGGCACATTGGCTTTAATTGCATTTACTTTTTGTAAAACTTCTTCATCAGAAACAAAGCAATAAATACTGCCGCTGTGGTTTAAAATATATTCGTAATCTTCTTCTGCAATTGTTGGATAAATAGGAACATTTTGCGCACCAGTCTGCAAAATACCAATATCCATTATATTCCACTCGGTACGATTATTTGAACTAATTAAAGCAATTTTATCATCTTTCTGAACGCCCATACGCAATAATGCTCTCGAAATAGCATTTGCTTTTGCAATATATTCCTCGCTAGATGTTTTTTCCCAGACTCCATTTTTTTTGGTTGCAAGAGCAACTGGAAGATTGTAAGTTTCTTGTTGATAATAGGGAAAATCAAAAAGGCGTGTGATTGAAACCATGTTTAATATATTGAATTTGATTGCAAATTAAATAAAATTTAGGTATGATTTTTTATTTAATGAAATTTTATGGGAAAATTTATAGAGACTATTAAAAATCAACGAAAACGTTTTCTTTTTGATAGGAAATTTTGTCAAAAATGAAGAAATATTTAATAGGAAGGTATCTTTTTTTTATTTACTGAACGTTGTAATCTTCATATTCTTTTACTCTTTCTCCCATTAAAAACATTTTTTTCTTGGCAAAATGAATAGAAAATTGAGAATAATACCATTCTTCACTGTCGTTTGGTCTATACCAGAAAGTGTAAGATGCGCTATTGAATCCTTCTTTGAATACAGGAACGCCTTCTTCTGTGCATTCTATTCCCCAATTGATTTTTTGTTTGCTTAAATCTTCGGCTTGAATAAAACCTGTGCCGTCTGGATTTAAAACTGTAATAGGCTGTTTTTGATTTAGAGGAGCATAAGTTCCCGGAACTGGATATCCGATAGTCGTAGTAATATAACGTTCCTTAGAGTTGTGGGTAATTTGATCTACGTGAACTTGTGAATGTGAAGTGGTAACAGCAAAGAATAAGCTGAAAGCAAAAAGTAATTTTAAAAATTTCATTCTATGTAGGTTTAAGTGTTTTTGGGCTGAAAAAATCGGGTGGCTGATTTTTTTCTGGGCGAATATAATCCATTTTTTTTATAGAATGGAGGCTTAAAAATACAAGAATGAAACTATTTGTTTTAGGTAAGTTTTTACTCCGTAGAAAACTGATTTTCGAGTAACTTTTCTTTAAAATCTGTAGTCTGTGATAATCTTTTTAATCTGTGACAAAAAAAAAACGCCCGATAAAGTTCGGGCGCTTCTGGTAAAAATATATTTTTAGTTTTTCTCAATCCATTTTCTGGCATTAACAAAAGCTTCGTGCCAAGGCGTAACCTCGTCATTTCTATCTTTTGGATAATGCGCCCAGTTCCATTGGAAAGTCGAACGCTCAATATGAGGCATCATAACCAAATGTCTTCCTGTTTTGTCGCACATCATAGCCGTGTTGTAATCAGAACCATTTGGGTTTGCAGGATAACCTTCGTAAGCATATTTAGAAACAATGTTATAGTTTTCTTCTGCTAAAGGCAATTTGAATTTACCTTCTCCGTGAGAAACCCAAACTCCTAAAGTACTTCCAGCAAGAGTTGACAACATAACCGAATTGTTTTCCTGAACTGTTACAGAAGTAAAGATGCTTTCGTGTTTCTGGCTCTCGTTATGAAGCATTTTTCCATGAACTTCGTGCTCTGGATTAATCACTTCTAATTCCATAAACAACTGGCATCCGTTACAGATTCCAACAGATAAAGTGTCTTCTCTTTTGAAGAAATTGTCTAAAGCTGTTTTTGCTTTTTCGTTGTATAAGAAAGCTCCAGCCCAACCTTTAGCAGAACCTAAAACGTCCGAGTTAGAGAATCCTCCAACTGCTCCAATAAATTGAATATCTTCAAGCGTTTCACGCCCAGAAATTAAATCCGTCATGTGAACGTCTTTTACGTCAAAACCTGCCAAGTACATAGCATTTGCCATTTCACGCTCAGAATTACTTCCTTTTTCACGGATAATTGCTGCTTTTGGTCTTGGTTTAGAATTGTCGATTTCTGGTTTCTTTCCTGTGAAATGTGCAGGGAAAGTATAATTTAAAACCTGATTTTTATAGTTTTCAAAACGTGCTTGAGCTCTTCCGTTTTTAGATTGTTTTTGATCTAATAAATAAGAAGTTTCAAACCAAACGTCTCTATAAGTCGGGATGTCCAATTTCCAATTTCCAACTTCTAAAGTAGCTGTAGAAGTTACAGAACCGATTTTGAAGAATTCGATATTGTTAGCTTTCAATTTAGCTTCAACAGTTGCATCAGATTTAGCTTGGAAAACGATTCCGATGTTTCTTCCGAAAAGGATTTTCAATAAGTCTTTTTCTGCGAAAGCGCTGAAATCAATTTTAGCTCCCAAATTCACATCAGCAAAACACATTTCTAATAAAGTTGTGATTAAACCACCGCTTCCGATATCGTGACCTGCTAAAATTTGGCTTTCGCCGATTAATTCCTGAACTGTATTAAATGCATTTTTGAAGAAAGAAGCATCTTTAATGGTAGAAGTTTCGTTTCCGATTGCATTTCTGATTTGTGCAAAAGAAGAACCTCCAAGCTTGAAATCGT